>ERZ773175.16-NODE-16-length-139382-cov-11.566107_pt1 | contig 139382 bp, 130 predicted proteins | sample MGYA00581004_ERZ773175 | MGnify/ENA primary metagenome ERZ773175 (study PRJEB29015, sample SAMEA2737834) | human gut metagenome | biome: human gut; feature: human-associated habitat; material: faeces | place: China | collected 2012 ...
GCGCATCGCCATGCTGCTGGACAAGCACGACACCATCGGCATCGACTGCGTGGCCATGTGCGTCAACGACGTCATCTGCGCCGGTGCCAAGCCGCTGGTTTTCCTCGACTACATCGCCTGCGGCAAAAACATCCCGGAGAAGATCGCCGAGATCGTCAAGGGCGTGGCCGAGGGCTGCGTTCAGGCGGGCTGCTCCCTCGTGGGCGGCGAGACCGCCGAGCACCCCGGCATGATGCCCGAGGATGAGTACGACCTGGCCGGCTTCACCGTCGGCGTCGTGGACAAGGCAAAGATTTTGGACAACTCCACGATGCAGCCGGGCGATGTCATCATCGCACTGCCCTCCACGGGCGTACACTCTAACGGTTTCTCGCTGGTGCGCAAAATTTTTGACATTGACAACAACCCCGATGTGCTGAAAAAGACATTCGACGGCATGGACAAGCCCCTGGGCGAGGCCCTGCTGGCCCCCACGAAGATCTACGTCAAGCCCGTGCTGGCTGTCATGGACGAGATCACGGTCAAGGGCGTGTCCCACATCACCGGCGGCGGCTTCTATGAGAACATTCCCCGCAGCCTGAAGAAGGGCTGTGCGGCCCGCATCGCCAAGGCCGATGTGCGCATTCCTGCCCTGTTCGACGTCATGCAGCACGAGGGCGGCATCTCCGAGCACGATATGTTCAACACCTTCAACATGGGCGTCGGCATGGTGCTGCAGGACACCTGGCTGCGCGCCGGTACGGTGCGGGAGAACATTGCCTACGGCAAGCCGGACGCCACCATGGACGAGGTGATTGCCGCCGCCAAGGCTGCCCACGCCCACAGCTTTATCCGCCGCCTGCCCGATGGCTACGACACTGTCATTGCAGAGGACGGCGGCAATATCAGTCAGGGACAAAAGCAGCTGCTCTGCATCGCCCGCGTGATGCTCTGTCTGCCCCCGATGCTGATCCTGGACGAGGCCACGTCCTCCATCGACACCCGCACCGAGGTGCGTATCCAGGCAGCCTTTGCCCGGATGATGCAGGGCCGCACCAGCTTCATCGTGGCACACCGCCTTTCCACCATCCGGGAGGCCGACGTCATCCTCGTGATGAAGGACGGCCACATCGTGGAGCAGGGCGACCACGATACCCTGCTGGCGCAGGGCGGCTTCTACGCCAAGCTCTACAACAGCCAGTTCGAGGGCGTGGAGACTTAACGCTTCAACTGATAGCAATTCAACTTTTCAATGCAGCAGCGGTGAATTGCATATCGCAAAGATGCCGTTTGAATGTTGCACGAATTTCTTGACTTGCGATAAAATTTGCGATAAACGATTTTTGGAAGGAATAGAATCATGTCGAAAGATGAATATTTGATCACAGATCCACCCCTTAAAGCGCTGACTGTTTTTGCGATGCCGATGATCCTTGGCAGCTTTTTTCAACAAGTATACAATATGGCCGATTCCATAATAGTTGGTCAATTTGTTGGCTCCTCGGCACTTGCGGCTGTTGGTGCTTGTGCTGCACTGACCGATGTTTTTATTTGTGTGGCGCTTGGTGCTGGTGTGGGCGCAGGTGTGCTTGTAAGCCGCTATTTTGGTGCAAAAAATTATGGTAAAATGAAAACCATTGTGTCAACGTCCCTGATCAGCTTTTTGATCTTAAGCGTTGTCCTTGGTGTCTTTGGCTTTTGCTTTTCCCATTTCATGATGAGCGGATTACAGCCCCCTGCCGATATATTGGAAGAAGCAGTATTGTATCTGCGTGTCTACTTTGTGGGTTTCCCGTTTCTATTCATGTACAACATTCTTTCCACCATGTTCACTTCCATCGGTGAATCCAAAATTCCGTTGGGACTGCTGATATTCTCATCTATCCTGAATATTTTTATGGATCTCTGGATGGTGGCCGGTCTTGGTCTGGGGGTGTTTGGTGCAGCCCTTGCGACCTTGATCGCACAAGGAATTTCTGCCGTGTTTTCGTTTTTGATCTTTCTGTCTCGGATGCGGCAATACAAGAGCTCCTTTAGCAGGTTCGACCGGCAGGAGCTTTATTCTATGCTTCGCATTGCGGTACCATCGGTTTTGCAGCAGTCCACAGTGTCTATCGGTATGATGATCGTGCAGGCAGTAGTAAATCCTTTCGGTACACAGGCACTCGCCGGGTATGCAGCAACGATGAGGGTGGAAAATGTTTTTTCATTGATCTTTGTATCCATTGGCAATGCGGTTTCGCCGTATGTTTCCCAGAATCTTGGTGCAAAGAAAATTGATCGTATCAAAAAAGGCTACCATGTTGCACTGGTGCTGGATCTGTGCTTTGCGGTCATTGCGTTTGTGACCATTGAAGCGCTGCATACGCAGATCTCATCACTGTTCTTAGGAAAAGACGGAACGGCGTTTGCCTATCAGGTGTCTGGTGATTATATGAGGTGGCTTGGTTACTTTTTCATCTTCATGGGTATCAAGATGGCAACCGATGGAGTTCTTCGCGGTCTCGGAATTATGCGTCCGTTCCTCGTTGCAAACATAGTGAATCTTGCGATTCGTCTGTCCGTTGCCCTGATCTGTGCACCACGTTTCGGCATTGCCTTTGTCTGGCTTGCGATACCAGTTGGCTGGCTTGCAAACTTTTTGATCTCCTATGTGGCTCTTAGGAGATCATGGCCGACTGATAAAATGGCATACATTAGTTAAATTCCAGCTTGTGGGGATGACATTAAAAATGAAGTTTAAGGAACAGAACTTTACCTTGTTTGCCTATACAAATTATAGGGCAATTCAAGGTTATCACAGGCTCGAACCACTAGATTTTAAGGGAAAAGGTGCGTTCCACCATTTCCTCGTACAATAGGGGTTGAGTATGTTTTTCGTTGAACAACCGAGCCACGTGGAGTGTGTGGTATTGATAACAAGGAAAGCGCAGTAAATCAGGACAGTTAGCTTAGCGGTGTGGTTTACACACATTGGTTAAACATGCCGCTTTTTATAGGGCATGGCAGTTTAGCGTATAGGATAATATGTTTGTGGTGACAACAGTTCCACAGCGATACAAGTAACGTTGGAGATATTATGGATAGAACTGTAAGAAATGCAGCAAAAGCATTAATTATTAAAGATGATAAGATGTTGGCAATCAAAATAAGTGACGGAAAAGAAGAATGGTATATTATGCCCGGCGGCGGACAAGATGTGGAGGAACTTCTTCCTGAAGCAGTTTGTAGAGAAGTGGCAGAAGAAATGGGATTGCGGGTAGTTGTGAAAGATTTAGCGTTTGTTATAGAGGGTTTACATGGAGAAAAATTTCATCGTGTAGATTTGGTGTTTTTATGTGAGTATATTGGAAAACTTGAAAATGCCGTCTTGCAAAGTGATACAAATCAAGTTGGATATGATTGGTTAGATATTAAAACATTAAATACAACACCATTATATCCTTCAAAATTACGCCGACAGATCATGAATTTGTATGAAGGAAAAGCGTATAAAGTTTATTTAGGAAATGAAGAAATTGGAGACCCGGAAGTAACAGACTAAATAATGAAGGAACTTGTTTATGAGAAGAGTGATACCAGCAAATAAAGTAAATCATGATTATGAGAAAGTATTGAGTGAATTTGTGTCAGCCTTAAAAAATAGATTAGGTGAATACTTATTAATGGTTTATTTGACTGGAAGTTATGCGAGAGGAGATGCAAATGATAATTCTGATTTAGACGTGTTTTGTATCTTTAGTACAATAAATCAATATGTCTTAGAAAATGTTGGGCATTGTGCAAGAAACACATCTATCCCTTATGATTTGTTGGAGATAAATACTCAATGCTTATCCGTAGACGAATATAAAAGCAAAATATTTGAAGATTGGTCAGAATATGCAATTGCTGAACTAAATAGTGTTTTATTGTATGGTGAGCAATTGGTGAAAATCGAAAATATAAATGAAAAGATACAGTTATCCTATAAGAAAAATTTAGCAAATATTTTAATGAGTGTTCGCCATTATATATGTGTAGATGAGCCAAAAGAATTACTTACGCACCAAAAAATTTCGACATATATTTTGAAGCCGCTCATGTTTGCATTAAGACAAGAACGCTTTTGTGCAACAGGAGTTTATCCCTTGTCGATAGAAAGTTTATTAGAATCGTATCAGGATGATAATAGAATTATGGTTGAATACTTTCTAAATAAGGAAAGATTTGAAACGGACATTTTGTCTGATCATAAGGATGTTCTGATGTTTCTTAATGATAAAATACAAAACTTTCTTGAAAATGATTTATAATTAGATAGCATGAAGAAAGCATATATACGAACCCTTTATATCGCAGAAATGGGCAGACCTTTATATGAAAAGTTTGGATTTGTGCAAATGAAGAATGAAATGGAGTACATTGAAATTTAGCAAATAGGAAGAAAATATGAAAAAAACAGTAATAGGCATAATCGCCCACGTCGACTCAGGCAAGACGACGCTTTCGGAAGCAATGCTTTATTTGTCTGGCAAAATAAGAAAGGTCGGACGTGTAGACCACGGCGATGCTTTTCTTGACACGGATATGATTGAAAAAAACAGAGGTATAACTGTTTTCTCAAAACCCGCAGAATTTGAATATAAAAACACATCTTTCACCTTGCTTGACACACCAGGTCATGTCGATTTCTCAGCGGAAACTGAGCGTGCATTACAGGTGCTTGATCTTGCTGTGCTTGTTATAAGCGGAACTGACGGTGTGCAAAGCCATACCCAAACTCTTTGGAGGCTGTTAAAGCGTTATAACGTCCCAACCTTTGTTTTTGTGAACAAAATGGACTTGGACGGTGCTGATAAAACCTTCGTCATGAACAGTTTAGAAGGTCGCCTTGGCAGTGGATTTGTGGATTTCTGCCGTATGAAGTCAGAAGCCGCAGAGGATTGCGCCCTTTTTGATGAAAATATTATGAATGAGTTTCTTGAAACGGGATCAATGTCTGACAAGATACTGTCAGATTCCGTGGCCCATAGAAAAGTATTTCCATGCTTTTTCGGCTCAGCTTTAAAATCACAGGGCATAGAAAAATTTATGAACGCCCTTGCAGAGCTTGCACCGTGTGTATATGACAGCGGTACTTTTGGTGCAAAAGTGTATAAAATTTCAGAGGACGGTGGCTCACGCCTGACTTTTATGAAGATAACAGGTGGCTGTCTTAAGGTTAGAGATCTAGTAGATTACACATCGGCTGACGGTGAAAGCTTCTCAGAAAAGGTCAGCAGGATAAGAATATATTCAGGGGCAAAATATCGTAATGCGGATAACGCTGAAACTGGCGTTGTTTGTGCTGTTGAAGGGTTGACTAAAACTTATGCAGGGCAGGGATTTGGTTTTGAGCAGGATTCTGCAAAACCATTGTTGGAGCCTGTTCTTACCTATCGTGTCGAGCCTGTGTGTGATTTGGATATGCACACTCTGCTGTCGTATTTCCGTGTGCTTGAAAATGAAGATCCACAGCTTCACGTCGATTGGAATGAACAGCTTGGCGAAATACATATCAGTATAATGGGTGAGGTGCAGCTTGAAATACTGAAAAGCATTTTCAAGCGGCGCTTTGATATCGACATTGATTTTGGCGAGGGAAGCATTGCATACAAAGAAACTATTGAGAAAACGGTTTACGGCTATGGTCACTATGAACCGCTCAGGCATTATGCTGAGGTGCATTTAAAGCTTGAGCCGCTGGAGCGTGGCAAGGGTCTGCGTTTTGCAACGGAATGCAGTGAAGATGCGCTGGACAAAAACTGGCAAAGACTTATTCTTACCCATTTGCAGGAGAAAAAGTATCTTGGCGTTCTAACAGGCTCTCCTATTACAGATATGAAAATAACGCTCGTTTCGGGAAGAGCTCACCTTAAACACACTGAGGGCGGCGACTTCCGTCAAGCAACATATCGTGCCGTCAGACAGGGACTTAGAAACGCAAAGTCCGTTCTTCTGGAGCCTTATTACAGCTTCACACTTGAAGTGCCACAGCAGAACGTGGGACGTGCTATAACAGATATACAGAACATGGGCGGAGTTTTCTCACAGCCGGAGGTATCGGGCGAATTTTCCGTTATAAAGGGAAGCGCACCGGTGGCGGAAATGCGAGGCTATCAGTCGCAGGTCATAAGCTACACAAAGGGCGTTGGAAAGCTGATATGCACTTCTGACGGTTACCGTGAATGTCATAATACAGAAGTTGTGCTTGAAGAATATGGCTATGATCCTGACAGAGATCTTGAAAATACGGCTGATTCTGTATTTTGCTCTCATGGCGCAGGTTACAATGTCAAATGGAACGAAGTTCCTGATAAGCTTCACATACCTCCAGAGGACAAACGCAGGCAGGTTTCTCAGCCACAGACATACGCTCATGCGGAGGATTTTGTAAGACGTGCAGCAAGCGACAAAGAGCTTATGGAGATATTTGAGCGCACTTACGGAAAGATAGAACGTGATAAGTACTATGCGATGCGCAGACCTGAAAAATCTGTAAAGTCAGCGTCAAAGCCGAAGCAGATATACTCAGGCGTGGAATATTTGCTGGTTGACGGCTATAACATAATTTTCTCTTGGGACGAGCTGAAAAAGGCTGCCAACGAGAGCCTTGACCTTGCACGAAGTATGCTTGTGAACAGGCTTTGCAACTATCAGGGATACAAGCAATGTGAGCTGATACTCGTCTTTGACGCATACAAGGTCAAAGAGCAGGAGCGTGTAGTGGAAAATTACCACAATATCAGTATAGTTTACACCAAAGAAGCCGAAACGGCTGACACTTATATCGAACGCACTGCCCACAAGCTCAGCCGAGAGCATAAGGTAAGGGTCGCCACATCTGACGGCATGGAGCAGGTCATAATCATGGGCAGCGGCGCTTTCAGAATGTCAGCTCAGGAGCTTCACGAGGACGTTATGCGTGTGGAAAAAGAGATAAGAGAATATATCGCCAATATGAAATAAAAAAACCGATTTTCTGAAAATAACCAGAAAATCGGTTTTCGTTATTTCTTCCTTTTCTTGGACTTTATTTTTATTTCAGGTATCGCTAAGTTGTCGAATATTACGCCTGATTCACTATTATTTTCGTTTTCATCATTCTCGGTTTTTACATCTTCAACGTGAACTTCTGGAAAAGCAAGGTTATCTGTATAACAGTCAAGATGTTTGTTCTTTTTGTTCATATTCTTTTCCTCCGTTAATTAATAAAGTTGATAAATCCTGTTATAACAAGGCTGTTTATAAAATCGGCAAACATACTTCCAACAATAGGAACAAGCATATAAGCCTTTATTGAAGGGGCAAATTTTGCTGTTAAAGCCTGCATATTAGCCATAGCGTTTGGCGTTGCACCCATTCCGAAGCCGCAAGTTCCTGCCGCAAGCACTGCCGCATCATAGTTTCTGCCCATTACATTATATACGATAAAGTATGAGAACATTGCCATAAGAAGCACCTGTGCAACAAGCATGATTATCATAGGCAATGCAAGCTCGGCAAGCTGCCAGAGTTTCAATGTTATCATGGCTATTCCGAGAAAAAGCGAAAGACAAATACCACCGATATCATTTATTTCACCCATGTGTATGTGTATTTTACCGCTGTATTCACCGATATTTCTCATAAATGCTGCAACGATCATTGATCCGATATACACAGGAAAGGTCATGCCGGAATATGAAAGCACCCATGATACAAACGTGCCTATTCCCATTGCTATCGCAAGCTGATAAGCTGCAGGTGCATACATACTTACAGAGCGGTGATGTTTTTGTTCGTCTTCGACAAGTATAGAGTCGTCCTCAGGAATAACTGTTTTCAGCAGATCGTGTTTGAGTATAAGCTTTCTGCCGATAGGTCCGCCCATTACAGAGCCTATAATCAATCCAAAAGTAGCCGCTGCTGTGCAGAGGCTTGTTGCTCCTTGCTGACCAAGGTCCTCAAGCACTGTGCCAAAAGCACCTGACGTTCCGTGACCGCCTACCATAGGGATAGATCCTGTACACATACCTACCAGCGAGCTTACTCCCAATAGCTTTGAAAGTCCTACGGCAACCGCATTCTGCGCAAATATCAGCACTATCAGGCATAATAAAAATACAATAAGGCTTTTGCCTCCTGCTTTCAAAACTTTAATGTTTGCCTGAAAGCCAACAGAAGTGAAGAACATGACCATGCAAACCGTTTTAAGCGTTTCATCAAACTGAAATTCGACTATTCCTGCGACGTGAAGAACACATGATATGATAGCAAAAATAACTCCACCGATGACAGGAGAGGGAATACAGAAAGTTTCAAGAAATCTGACTTTCTTTTTGAGAAATCCCCCTAAATACAAGACTCCTACTGCCACCGCAAGAGTTTGATACATATCCACATTTATTGTTTTCAAATTTGATCCTCCTCTGTTATAGCAGTTCCGATGCTGTTATAATATTCCACTGCCCCTTTATGAAAAGCACACGGGATATTATCTGTCGCAAATTTTGTGTCATTATTCGCAAATGAGATCCTTTCCTTTATCTGGTCATTTTCTTCAAAAAGAATTTTCGTGATATCAGCTACAGTGTCGCTGTCCATCTTTTGGCTTGCCACAAGAACAGCCTTTACGCCGACAGTCTTGACGTCCTCGTCAATGCCTTTATAAGTTCCTGCCTTTATTACAGTTTCATAGTATCCGTCATAAAGATTCGTCATATATGATATCGTTCTGTCATCAAGAGGCAATATTCTTATATCCATTTCCTCAGAAAGCTGTGTTATAACATCACATGGAGCACCAAGTACCACGAAAAATGCATCGATAGAGCCGTTTTTAAGTGCCTCAGCAGACTTCTGATAGTTCATGTTGCACACATCTATCATGTTATAGTCAAGACTTACAGAGTTTAAAATGTACTCAGCATTTTTTGCTACGCCAGAATCTTCTTCGCCCACAGAGACCTTTTTTCCTTTAAGATCAGCAGGAGTTTGAATATCTGAGTCAGCCGGAACGATTATCTGAAAAGACTCCATGTAAAGAGCCGCAACTGCACGGACGTTGTTTATTTTGTTACCATTAAAATCTCCTGTGCCATTCACTGCTTCAGACAGGACATCGCTTTGGACTATTCCCATGTTGATAAAGCCGTCCTTTAAAAGCCTCATGTTAGCCTGAGAACCAGCCGTTCTTATATTTGTGATGTTTTCATCAATATCACTGAGAGTGTCAGCAAATTTATAATATATACCACCTTCGTTGCCGGATCCCAGTTTTATCTCAGAGTGTTTACAGCAAGAGCAGAACATTGTAAGTATAGCAACTGTAACAATAAATATTATTGTATTTTTTATTTTTCGCAATCCAATCATTCCTTTCTAAAATATTCAAAAAGTTATCCTACTGATAATATCATATCCATATTTTCATTAAACATATATTTCATATAAAAAATCACCTATCAGCTTTTTGGTATTATCATTGAGGTTAAAAAAGCCACACCGAGCGTGGCTTTTTCTCTCTAATATAGACAGTAAACAAATTTTGCATTAAGAAGCTTAGCACCCGAAAGCTTTGGCAGGACGATCTTGTCCTTTACGATTTCAAAATAAGAAAGTGCGGTTTCAAGTTCACCATCAGATATTACTGAGTTGCTCATTTCCGCTTTGACTGCAAGTTCTCCGATATATTTTATCATATGAGAGAAATCATTGATTTGCATTTCCTGGCATTTTTCTGTCAACCTGTCACAAAGCTGTAAGTCTGTAATATTTCTGCTGTCGGCAATGCCTATAAGCTTTAAATATTTTAGCATATAGCGGTATACCGCCACAGTGCGTGAACTATTGTCTCCATTACTTAGTTCCGAACGCATTTTCTTTACCTTTACATCTCTATGGACTACAACGCCGAAGGCTATAAGCAGAAGTCCGCCCAGAGTGATGAAAATTCCTACAAATGAGCCATGGTCGCTGTTGTTTTCTGTTATTCTTGATGAAACAGAAGTTTTCCCAGCGCCTGACATCACTCCGGCACCATGTCCGTTGCTTGCAGAATTTGTTTTCTTTGTTGTTGAAGCTTTTGAACTGTTTGCAGGCTTTTTAGTGACCACTGAAGTTGTGCCACCCTGACCGCCATTTTGTGTGGTAGTCGTAGGCTTGCTTTCTGTGCTTTTAGTTGTTGTGACTTCCTTAGGGTCTTTCTCTTGTTGTGTAAGATTAGGATTATCATTATCATAACCTGGTGTGAATTCTGCAGGATACCAACCTGCATTGTCTATAAATACCTCAGCCCATGCGTGCGCACATTTGTCCTTTACACTTACCTCATATGTTGAATCATCTTCAGGTTCACCGAGCTGTGAATTAAGCACCACATATCCCTCTACATATCTTGACGGATAGCCAAACATTCTTAAAAGCTCTGCACCCGCCGTTGCGAAATATGAACAATAGCCCTCCTTTTGTGTACCTAAAAAATAATCTATGAAATCTTCACCTTTTGGAGTAACACCCGGTTCAAGGGTATAAGTGAAGTTATCAGAGAAATAGTTTTTTATTGCAGTGCTTATTTCTTCATAAGTCCAATCACCCTTGTGGTAAATATCCACGCCAAGATATTCGTTGAGTATCTCTTTATATGCCTTATTAAGCTCATCAGACTTTGAAACGTCCATATATTTCTGGTGAACAAACTCTGAGTAAGCGTCAACACCTCTGTCCTTATTAACAGACAATGCAGGCACTTCTGTGGCTATAGCCTCAGGGAGGGCTTCAAGCCTTTCTTCTATAAGAGAGGGGTCAAAATAGTAAAGAGAATACTTTGTTGAACTTAATTTGACATATGACTCAGTGGTAGGACGCATTTTTTTATCGTCTGTGTTTCCATCACTTGAATATAAAGAAGCGTATGGCGCATACACAAATTTCTTGCTTGCGCCGAGAACAGATACAGAAATCTGAGCAGGGGTCAGATCCGCGTATTTGCGTTGGATAAGGTCATAATCCAGATCCTGCACCCATATCTTGCCTTGTTCAAAATCATCAGAGAAGGTGTCTTCATTGCCATTCACGTCAACAGGAGTCCAGCTATTGTCGTTATAAACGCCTGCTACATATCCACGGAGATATAGTGTATTAGAGAATTTTGGAGTGACCACTTTTAGTGCTGTTGAGCCGTTGAAGCTAATGCCTGCTGTCTTGCCAAGAACGCCTCCGTTTGTGCCACCAACTGTTTTTATACCAAACAGATCAAATCCGCCGTCATAATCTGAAAAAGCATTTCTCAGGTCAGTGAGAGAGAAATTTGACACTGCTGTAGAAATATCATGTCTGTATTTTGCAAATGACTCAGGACGTGTAAAGCCTGTTATTGCTGAGAAAAGCATAATAACTACAAGTACCAACGAGCTTAAAATAGCCGTGAATTTCATGAATACGTTATAGAAACAAGCTTTTTGCTTTTCAGATGTAAAATAAAACGTGCGTTTTCGCTCATGCACCGCAAAGGTGTTTTTTCTTCCTGCCTTGTTAGTTGTGTGGTTTATTATGTGCAGTGCAAGCACTGTCACCCAGCATACAAACAGACCAATAACAGTCCACATTGACGGCTCCCAGCCCCAATACATTCCAAGCTCGAAAACAGGAAATGTAATGATAAACAGCAGTGGAAAATCTATCCTATAAAGGCAGGCTGCTGCCGCTCCAAGGCAAACAAGAGTTATAAAAAATACGAAAAAATTTGACGCAAGATATGGGTAGTCGATAGTAGAAATTCCACTAAGCTGAACGCCAAGAGTTGAGTTAGGTTGATTTGCCCTTGAAAGATATCTGTCTATAACAACGAACAAGCCGTATTTTATTGTAGATATCCTGCTCACAAGGTAAATTACATGAAGTATCATCACACCAAGTGCAGAAAACTTAATTATCTTGTGTGACGATTTCATCAGACCAAACACAAGTGAAAGCATGGCGGAGTAATATATGATCGTGGTCTTGTATATTTCCATATCAAGGAATGATACTGCCATAAACGCTGTGCATATGGTCGTCACAAAGGTCAGAAGTATCTGAAACCATAGAAATGAGCCTGAATTATGCTCACGCTCACAATTCATAAGGATATCTCCGTCAATGCAGATACCATTGCTGCTGATAAATCCTATATCTTTGTTTTTGCTTTTTATTCTTTTCTTTTTCATGTTGTCACCTTTATAGACATATTTCCTGTATGCTTTCGGCAACATGTTTTGCAGCAATGTTCACGACCTCTGCAAACTCATCGTTTATAATGCCGTCTTTCTTTTTGTTTGTGATAAGCATATAGGAATAGCGGAACGCCAGATCGTTATCGTTCATAACGCCGCTGAGATCGCTGTTATATGCGGGAGAAAAATACATCAAGTGACCGCATTTATATCTCTCAGGCTCATTGATGTAATTTATCATAGACAGGTCAGGCTCATCATAAACAGAAGCCTGCAACAGCAGACTTATAAGCAGCCTTGCACTTTCTTCGTCTGTAACGTTCACTACTTCGCTGTTATCTTTCTTTTTATCATACCACACTACCTTATGAGGTGTGTCATTTTCTATGAGATAATAGGATATAGACGCTATAGCCTCTACAAGAGTATCATATACGAGCATATAATCGTCTGTATTTGTATCAAGGTGGAGATCCGCCATAAGCACGATAGAATTTGATATTGGCAGAGAGTAATCCTTGACCATGGTCTTATCCTGCTTTGCAGTAAGCTTCCAGTGTATCCTGTTTATTTTGTCACCATCATGATATTCGTGTATATCAAAAATCTCAGAGGGATCATCGCCCTTTGATGTCTTGGAATAATCATCGGTTTCAAGACCCATTTCAGCATAATTCGCAATGTTGTTTTCGATAGGTATATAGTCAGGAACGATAGTGAAAGTGCTCTCGCCAAAAAGTCTGGAAGCAGCGTCGGTACTTACTCTTATCCTGAAAAGCTTCAGCATATCCACAATGCGGCAGCGTTTTATGTTCATTCTCACTGTGCCATAATGCTTTGCAGAAACGTGCAAAGTAAGATACTGAACATCATCAGGATAAAGGGGAGTATTTATCTTCATTGTATTTTTGTCGCCGTCAAGAGTGTTGTAATATTCTATCTCTATAATCATATTGGCAACAGGCAACTTTGAGCGGTTTTGCAATCTCAGCACAACAGGTATCTTTGACGATCTGCCTGCGGTTTTCTGAGTGTTCACAAAACCAACGCTTATTTTCTTTGACATTTTTTTGAGCATAACGAATAAGATTATAGGCATAACAAGTAAAAATGCAAAGAGATAAAAAGAGAAGCTACCCACATATAATATATAGAAGAAAATAGAGGCGATAAATAATATTATATATAAAACCAGCATTTGCTCCTCCGTTACTTGCTAACTCTTGGAACCTGAACTGAGGAAATAACTCCTTTGAGTATCTGTTCTCCTGTGAAGCCGTTTATCTTTGCCTTTGAGCTGAACACAAGTCTGTGAAGAACAACGTCCTTGAAGCTGTATATAACGTCATCGGGGATAACATAATCTCTGCCCTTAAGAAGCGCTGTCGCCTTTGTCATTCTGAGTAGTGCGATAGTTCCTCTAGGTGAAAGACCCAGCTTTATATATTCATTGTTTCTGGTTGCATTTGCAAGCATAACGATATACTGGAAAACCTGATCTGAAACATAAATATTTTCCACAACTTTTCTTGCCAGAAGGATATCCTCCGCAGAAACCACAGGCCTTACATTATCCACAGGCACGAGATTTTGCTTTGATTTTAGCATAGCAACTTCGCTTTCAAGATTAGGATAACCCATTGTGAGCCTTACGATAAATCTGTCCATTTGCGACTCAGGGAGCATTTGCGTGCCTATAGAGCCAACCGGGTTTTGCGTTGCGATAACGATATAAGGGTCAGGCATTTTATGTGTGATACCGTCTACAGTTACCTTGCCTTCCTCCATTACTTCAAGAAGCGCAGACTGCGTCTTACTTGAGGTTCTGTTTATCTCGTCTGCAAGAAAAAGATTTGTGAGTGCTGCACCCTGCTTATATTCAAACTTGTGTGTTTCTTTATTTAGTATGGTAAAACCTGTCACGTCTGTTGGCAAAACATCAGGGGTGAATTGTAGTCTTTTATAGTCAAGTGAAAGCGCCTTTGAAAGAGCCACGGCAAGAGTGGTCTTTCCTACTCCCGGAATATCCTCAATAAGGATATGACCGCCTGCAAGTATGGACAGCAGGACTTTTATGATTATCTCGTCCTTGCCGATAATGACCTTTCTTACCTCATTTATCACGCTTTGTGACATATTCAGTACTTTTACCTGTTCTTCAGTTAAGCTGTTATTCATAATTTTCTCCTTTGTTTTGTATGTTTCTTTTATCTTCACAATATTTGTGCATATTGCATTAACATTATATCACAAATACAACAGTATTTCAAGCATTTTGCGTGATAATTAAATACAATAATGGATATCTGCGTATGTATGAGAATACAAATATCTTGTACTAAAATGCAGGCTCACAGCATAGTTATTTCATAGGATAAGTCAAAAGGAGCGTGAAAAAATGATAAGAGAAGTCAGCAAGATAAAATACGTTTACGAACTGCTCACCCCTCGCATAAGGGGAGCAATTATGTCAGTGCCAGAAATAGAGCGTGACAGGATACAGGAAATAAGGCTTCGCAGAGGTAGAAGGCTGTCTGTTACCATATTCTCGAAAGAGTATTTCGTTAATGATAACGGCAGACTAATGAACAATATCGGGGATAGCGTTCAAGTTGCCACAGAGGATATTGAAACTATCTATCAGCGAGCATTTCAGAATTCTCTTCACAGCTTTCACCGTGAGATAGCAAGAGGGTACATAACAGTTTCAGGAGGGTGCAGAGTAGGCTTCTGCGGAACTGCCGTTCTTGATCCTGCAAGGAGTTATGCCGTGGAGTCGGTAAAAAATATATCTTCTCTTAATATAAGGATAGCTCGTGAAATGATAGGCAGTTCAGACGAGATATATGCAAAATGCTTTTCTGACAAACCAATGAGCCTGCTTATTGCTTCACCGCCCTCGGGAGGAAAAACTACAGTGCTTCGTGATCTTGCAAGAAAGCTTGGAGAACGCTGGCGTGTTGCGCTTATAGACGAGCGAAACGAGTTTGCCGCAACAGTGGCAGGTGAGCCGCAAAATCTTATAGGTGCAATGACGGACGTGTTCAATTCCTACAACAAATATGAGGGCATAATGACGGCTGTCAAGGTCATGTCACCGCAAATACTCATATGCGACGAGATAGGTTCTTCTGAGGACAACGAAGCTTTGCAGTATGCGCTCAACTCAGGAGTGAAGCTTATTGCTTCATGCCATGCTTCAAGCCTTGATGAGCTTAAAAAGCGGCGTTATATCTCAAAACTTATAAAAGACAAGGCTTTCGACGCACTTGCGGTACTAGGCACAGGAACAATGTGTGGCAGGCTGGTATCATTTACAAAAACAGGAGCATGAAATGATAAAGCTAATAGGCTGTGTGCTGATCATATCCGCCTGCACACAAATGGGCTGTGCAATGGCGACGGACAAGATACGGCAAATGAAATATCTCAAGCTTCTCAGACAGTTGATATTTGAAACAAGAGCAATGGTTGAGGTTGGAATGACTTTCGGGGAAATTATCTTAAAGCTTAGCTTGCAGAAGGATTATTCTAACTTTACATTTTTGTCGCAAGATACCTCTTCGCCTGATGTCCGCAGAAGAATAACCGAGGATATATATAAGTCAAAGCTTTTTGACAATGAAATCAGGCAGACAGCCATAGATTTTTTTGAAAAACTCGGCACAACAGACACAAATGGACAGCTTGCATACATTTCCATGAGCCTTGCCGCACTTGACGAGCAGATAAGCAGACTTTCAGAGAATTTCACCTCACAGGTGCGGCTATGCAGGGCTTTGGGCGTTCTCAGCGGGGCTTTTATCGCTATTATGCTAATATAGCCATAGCAAAGGATAACCATAATGAAGGGAACAAAATTTTATGGACATAGATCTTATTTTCAAAATCGCTGCCATAGGAATTATCGTTGCCGTGTTAAATCTCTTGCTGAAACGAGCGGAGCGTGACGAGCAGGCAATGATGACAACTCTTGCAGGGCTTATTGTCGTTCTGCTTATGATAGTAAGGCAGATAGGTAATCTGTTTGAAACGATAAAAGAAGTGTTTGGATTGTATTAATGAAAATATTTACAATAGCGTGCTTTTGTATTTTCTCAACCATAGTGTGCAAAGCCATTGAGAAAGACAGTCGTGAAATAAAATATGCGGCTGTGCTTGCGGCAGCGGTGTTGGTGCTTTTTCATTCGGTGGCATTTGTAAAAGATGTTATCTCCGTTTTTGAAGACCTTTTCATTCTGTCAGGAATTGACGATATGTATCTTACCATACTGTTCAAATCACTTGGTATATGCTATATCGTACAGCTTGCATCTGATTATTGTAAGGACTGCGGAGAAAACGCACTTGCGTCACAGGTCACTTTGGCAGGAAAGCTTGCAATGCTTTCGGTATCGCTGCCGCTTTTCAAAGCATTTGTAGAAATAGTAAAAGCATTGCTTATATAGGATTTAAATATGAAAAAAATAATTGCCACTGTCATCATAGTCCTTGCGGTCATGTTTACACCACAGGGAGTATATGCAGACAGTGATGAACAGAACAATGAATATTATGACAGGCTCATAAGCGAAATAAACGAGGGACTGTCTTTTGAGGGTGATGAAGATGTAAAAACTGTACTTGAAGATAATAACATCACTTTGGAAGATCCGTCTTCTGCCGCAAATATAAGTGCTTCTGATGTGATAAAGCATATATTTGAAATCTTTACCGCTGCTTTGCGAAGCCCTCTTATAATGCTTGGGAAAATAACAGCCGCCACTATGCTCTGCGTGTTGGTAAGGTCAATGTCAGCCGAGGGTACAGTGGACAAGGTATTCACGCTAATATGTGTCCTTACCACAGTGCTTGTTATAAGCGATACTGTCACCGACAGTCTTTATTCTGTAAAGACTTCCATGGAACAAATGAACAGATTCATGATGTCCTACATACCCATATTTTCAAGCGTGGCGACAGCAGGCGGTAGTGCGGCGGCAGGAGCAGGCTATTACGGCGTTATGCTGATAATATGTGAAAGCGCAGGTATATTGGCAGATACGATACTTGTGCCGTTTTTGTCGGCAGTGCTTGCAGTGACCCTTGTTTCTGCAATAAATCCATCTCTTGACCTTGGAAGTCTTGCAGAGTCGGTGAAAAAGCTGGTCATATGGTTGCTTGGCATTGTGATGACCCTTTTTACAGGGCTGTTATCTATTCAAAGCTTTGCAGGAGCGGCGGCTGATAATCTCTCTGCTAGAGCCGTTAAATTTGCGGCTTCAAGCTTTATACCTGTCATAGGCGGCTCGGTCTCTGAAGCTTATTCAGCGGTAAAGGGAAGTATAGGCGTAATAAGAACAAGCGTCGGCGTGATAGGCGTTATAATAATGGCTGTGATAGTTGCGAAACCTTTGCTTACGATTCTTGCGGTAAAACTTGCGGTGTGGATAGGTGCAACTATTAACGATATTTTTGGCATAAGCAACAGTGGTGGACTTCTTAAAAGCATAAACTCGGTTTTATCAATTGGTGTGAGCATCCTTGCGGCTTATTCTATAATGTTCGTTATTTCCACATCAGTTGTAATAATGACAGCCATGAACACAGGAGCTTAAAATGAATACAGTTAAAGCAGTGATATTTATTGCCTGCATTATAGGCGTGATAACTTCTATGACGGATATTGCCACACCTGAGGGAACTTTGAAAAAACAGCTTAGATCAGTGCTTGCGGTGATACTTTTGCTTGCGGTCATAACGCCTGTAATGGGACATGGCTTCAAAGTCACTCTAAGCGATTATACAGAGCTTGCAGATCTGCCTGAGTTTGACAACGTTTCAACAGCGACGAAACTTTATTATCTGTCCGAATCCGAAAGCAGGCTTGAAGAATATTTTTTGGATAAGCTGAATAAGAATGGCATAGAAAACGTCAGAGTGGACATAACCACAGATATAAATGAATATAATGAAATAGAGATAACAGCGGTAAGGGTGTATCTGACTAAAACAAACGACAGAGTGCTTGTTGAAAAGCTTATTGCAGAAGATCTGCCTGATACTCAAGTTATCGTGCAGGAGGAATAAACATTGCTGAAAAGTAAAGTTGAGGGGAAAATAAAGGCTCTTAAAAAGCTTCCTATGAAAACGAAGATAGTGATAGCCGTAGGTCTTGCAGGGATATTACTTATATTTGTTTCTGAGATGTTTCCTGCTAAAAATACGGCAGAGAGCAAGAGCATTCCCACGGAAAGCGTTGCCACTGATGATACAGACAGCTACAAAAAGCAGATAGAAAAAGAGCTTAAAGATGTTCTTTCTCAAGTCAGGGGAGTTGGCGAGTGCAAGGTAATGGTGACAGTTGAGGGAACTACCGAATATGTTTATGCCGAAAATCTTACCAAAAGCACAGACAATAATGGTGACAGAACAAGCGACAGATATGAAAACGAGATAGTAATAACTGATAATGACGGCAAAAAGGAGGCTTTGGTCAGAAAAATAATAAAACCGCAGATATGCGGCGTTGTCATTGTTTGCGAAGGAGGTGGAGATATAAAAGTAAACGAACGTGTGCTTAAAGCAGTTTCGACAGTACTAGGTATATCAAGCAGTAAGATCTGCGTTGAGGGCAGAAAATAACAGAAAGAGGTAATAAAGATGAAAAAACCGACCATGATAATAGGCAAAAAGCAGATAATCCTTGCAGGAATGACGCTGATACTCGGTCTTGCAGTATACATAAATTATGCAGTATCGACCTCAGACGGCAAGATAAAGGCGACGGACGTTGTGAAAAGTCAAAGCGTGAATTACGGCGACGCACAGCTCGTAAGCACTGACAGTACTTCAGATTATTTTGCACAGGCAAGAATAGACAGAATGAATTCAAGGGACGAGGCGGTAGAAACATTAAAGAATATAATGAACGGCGGCGATTCCACAGAGGAAGAAAAGAAAGTCGCTGAAGAAGAAGCTTCAGCCATGACAGGGCTCATGGAGTCGGAGAGCAAGGTAGAGACACTCGTGAAAGCAGCAGGATTTGAGGACTGTGTTGTTTATCTTGACGGTGACAACGCAAATATCGTTGTAAAGACCGACAGCGACGGGCTTGTTGCAAGCGAAGCGGCACAGATAAAAGATATCCTCCTTAGCGAAGTTTCAGTTGCAAATGAAAACATCAGAATTTATGATGTAGAATAAAATTTGTCAGCAAATAAAAAAAGTCCTTCAAAATACTTGTAACCTATTGATTTTTATGATATAATGGTTGTAAGTATAGATTGAAGGATTTCTTTTTTATATCTAAAAAGGGAGGCTTGGATAAATATGAATGATGTTTCAAAGAAAGTAGAAAAAAGCCTGCACATAAGTCAGGACGTTATAGCGCAGATCGTTACAAACTCTGTTAATGAGATAGAGGGCGTTTATGGTATCGCTCCTGTTATGAAGACTCCACGTCAGCTCTGGTTTAGACAGGAAAATTTCGGCAATATCAGGATAGGTCTTGTTGACGATGTGCTGTCAGTGTCTATAGGTATAATACTTTGCCGTGGAGCTAAGGCGGTTTCCGTTGCCGAGGAGATACAGGATAAAGTAAAAAGTGCAGTTCAGAATATGCTTGGACTTACAGTTGCAAAGGTAAATGTGACCATATGCGGAGTTGACCTTTCGGAAAAGGAATAGGATTCAGACAAATATAAGATGAAGGAAGTGTTTTTGTGCCAATTAAAAGGCGTGAAATAAGAGAATCAGCATTTTTGCTGATATTTGAGAAAATGTTTAGACAGGACGAGGAGCTTGACGATATTTTCATGTCTGCCATGGAAGTGAACGAGATCATCGTAAATGATGAAGTTAAAAAGCTCGTGGAAAATGTTTGCGAAAAGCAGGACGAGATCGACAGCATAATCAGCAAGTTCAGCAACAAGAGAACTGTTGAAAGAATACCTAAGATAAATCTTGCAATACTCAGACTTGCTATTTACGAGGCAATATATGAGGAGAACGTTCCTGTGAACGTTGCCATAAGCGAGGCTGTGGCTCTTGCAGGAAAATATGCCCTCGAGCCTGACGTTTCATTTGTAAACGGTGTGCTTGGCTCATTTGCAAAGGAACAAGAGGAAAAGCAGTGAGTTTTGTACTCGGAATAGACACAAGCAATTATACCACTTCATGTGCACTGCTTGATACTGCGGATATGAGCGTCAGGTCATGCAAAAAACTTCTTCCTGTCAAGCAGGGAGAGCGAGGACTAAGGCAATCCGACGCTGTGTTTCACCATACTAAACAGTTTCCAGAACTTATGAAACAGCTTTTTGATAAAAAGTATAACATAAGTGCAGTTGGGTATTCTTATGCACCAAGGTGTGCAGAGGGGTCGTATATGCCTTGCTTTCTTGTTGGAGAAAATGTTGCACAAGCTGTGTCACTTGCCTGTGGAGCTGACCTTGAAAAGACTTCGCATCAGGTGGGACATATACTTGCGGCACTTTATTCCTGCGGAAAGCTGGATATGCTCAGTTCTGATAAGCCTTTTGCGGCTTTTCACGTCAGCGGTGGCACTACAGATTTTCTTTTGTGCGAGCCCGACAAGGCTAAGCTGATAAATATAACTCAGATCGGCGGAAGCCGTGACCTTAAAGGCGGACAAGCCATAGACAGAACAGGCGTAAGGCTTGGGCTGTCTTTTCCATGTGGTAAAGAGCTTGAAAGGCTTGCGTCTGGAAGCGAACATAAAATAAAGCCAAAAGCATCAGTTGACGGGCTTTATTGTTCACTTTCTGGAATAGAAAATCAGTGCATGAAGCTTATAGACGAGAGCTGTTCGGTGGCTGATGTTGCGGCATACTGTATTGATTGTGTGTGCCTTGCGGTGGAGAAAATGACAGTTAATCTTCGCCATGAGTATAAGGATATACCTATTATATATGCAGGCGGTGTGATGTCTAATCGCTTTATAAAAAGCAAGCTTGAAAAGTACGGCAGCTTTGCTGAACCTGAGTTTTCAAGCGATAACGCAGTGGGCGTTGCGGTCTATGCTGCGATCAGGAAAGGGAAGATCAAAATATGAGTTCAGTTATCACTGTTTCTCAGCTAAACAGATATCTTGCTTCAAAACTGCGGTCTGACCTTAAGCTGAAAGGCATTGCCGTTAAGGGCGAGATATCCAATTTTAATATACATTATAAATCAGGTCATGCCTATTTTACAGTAAAGGACAGCAGTTCTGCACTTAAAGCTGTTATGTTTTCAAGCAGTGTTTCAAGGCTTAAATTCGTGCCTGAGGACGGCATGAGCGTGCTTGTTATGGGCAATATAGAGGTCTATGAGCGTGACGGCGTTTATCAGATAATAGCTACGGAGATAGCACCTCTTGGTGCGGGCGTTATGCACGTTCAGCTCGAACAGACCAAGAAAAAGCTTGAAAAAATGGGCGTATTTGATGTGAACAAAAAAAAGAAAATACCCCTTGTTCCAAAGAAGATAGCTGTTGTTACGTCGCTTACTGCGGCGGCTTTGCAGGATATAATCCATATAGCTGAAAGGCGTTATCCTGTGTGTAATATCGAAGTTTATCCTGCGCAGGTGCAGGGTACGGCGGCAGCACAAACTATATGCAAAGCACTTTCGGCGGCTGATAAAAGCGGTGCAGATACCATAATTTTAGCTCGTGGCGGTGGCTCTAGCGAAGATCTTATGGTGTTCAATGATGAGGTTGTGGCACTGGCTGTTTACGCCTGCAATACACCTGTGATATCGGCTGTAGGTCACGAAACTGACACCACCCTTGCAGACTATGCCGCAGATATGCGTGCGCCAACTCCGTCAGCGGCGGCTGAGATTGCTACCCCTGACAAGGCGGATATACTTAATGCTGTGAGGCTTTTAAGGCAAAAGCTTGACAAGGCTATGGAGCTTAAACTTGATAAGGCTGTGTCACAGATAGAAAGCTGTGATAAGCTTTTGAAATTATATTCTCCTGAAAAGAGATTAGAGCAGAGCGAAAAAGCAGTGTGCGACCTTGAAAAAAGGCTGTCGCAGATCATGGAACGCAGGCTTGAAAAGCTGTCAGTTAAGCTTGACGGCTATGTTTCTTCTCTGAATATGCTTAGTCCGTTCAATATTCTGGGCAGGGGATATGCCATCGTTCAGAAAGACGAAAGCGTTGTCGACAGTGTATCAATGCTGAACGTTGGCGACGAGGTAAACATAAAGCTGTCAGACGGCAGTGTATCTGCTAAAATAACATTTGTCAAATGAAAGGCTGTTTAAAATGACTTTTGAAGAAAATCTTACAAGACTTAATGATATAGTTGGTCAGCTTGAAAATGACAAGCTTCCTCTTGAGAAAGCTTTGGAACTTTATAAAGAGGGGATAGATCTGTCGGTCGACTGCAAAAAAAGCCTTGAAAGTGCAAAGCTTTCCGTAAAGGCTATGAACGGAGATAATAGCGATGAATGATATGAACAAAGCCACACTTGATTATTATGTGGAGCTTATAGATAATAAACTCCTGGAGCTTACCCACTCAAAGCCTGAGCTTCAGGGTCAGGTAGTTGAGGCTATGGAGTATTCTTTGCAGGCAGGGGGCAAAAGGCTCAGACCTGTGCTTATGCTTGAATTTTGCCGTATGTGCGGTGAGCGTCAACCTGAAAAGTATGCAGAGATAGCTTGTTCTATTGAACTTATACACACTTTTTCTCTTATACACGACGATCTGCCTTGTATGGACGATGATGATTTCAGACGTGGAAAGCCCTCATGTCATAAAGCTTTTCCTGAAAATATCGCACTACTTGCAGGCGATGCACTGAATACCCTTGCTTTTGAGGTCATAGCCAACAGTGCCATGAACGGCGTTATATCTGCCGACAAGGCTGTTATGCTTATCTCTGTTCTGGCAAGAGCAGTTGGCACTGACGGCATGATAGGCGGTCAGGTGATAGACCTTAAATATGAAAATAAAGAAATAGATGTTGATACACTGAATATTTTGCAGACCTGCAAAACAGGCGCACTTATTGAAGCTGCTTGCGTAATGGGCGTTATACTTGGAGATAAGCTTGAGGCTATCCCCTTTGCGGCAGACTATGCTCAGGCAATGGGCAGAGCATTTCAGATAGTTGACGATATCCTTGACGTAACAGGCACTTTTGAGGAGCTTGGCAAGCCTATCGGCAGTGACAGCGAACAGCATAAAAACACATATGTATCCCTTCTTGGACTTGATAAGTCAGAACAGATAGCAAAACAACTGACAGTTCAAGCACTGGGTCATCTTAAATATTTTGAGGACAGCGTTTTCCTCACAGAGCTTACATCTGATATGCTTACAAGAAGAAGTTGATAAAAAGATTGGAGATCTAGATATAATGTCGGAAATAAAAAAGCCTGATATTTATAAAATGAATTTGCCTGCCGACTTGAAAAAGCTTTCCACTGCACAGTGTGAGGAGCTTTGCGGTGATATAAGGAAAATTCTTATAGATACGGTTTCAAAAAACGGCGGTCATCTTGCGTCAAATCTTGGTACTGTGGAGCTTACAATGGCTATCCACAGAGTTTTTGAATCACCTAAAGATAAAATCGTCTGGGACGTTGGTCATCAGGCATATACACATAAAATACTTACGGGTAGACTCAAAGAGTTTAAAACTCTCAGACAGGAAAACGGTATTTCGGGTTTTTGCAGACCTGACGAGTCAGTGCATGATGCTTTTATAAGTGGCCACAGCTCTACGTCTGTTTCTGCGGCGCTTGGGATCGCCACAGCAATGAAGCTGAGTGGTGATAAAACTCACCATGCTATAGCTGTAGTCGGTGACGGTGCTTCAACAGGTGGCGAGCTTTACGAAGGACTTAACAATGCAGGCAAAAGTGATACAAATATCATAGTTATCCTCAACTACAATGAAATGTCTATCTCAAAAAATGTTGGCGGAATGGCAAAATATCTTTCCTCAATGCGTACAAAAGAGAGCTATCAGCGCACAAAGGGCAGAGTAGAGAGAATGCTTGATAAGACGCCTGTTATAGGTAAACCTGTGAAAAATGCCGTTCGTAACTCCAAAAATGCGGTCAAGAACATGATACTTCACAGCACCATGTTTGAAGATCTTGGCTTTCACTATATTGGACCTATCGACGGACACAATCTTGAAGAACTTGAACAGGGACTTATGGCTGCAAAGGCTGTAAACAAGCCTGTTTTTGTTCATGTGAATACTATAAAAGGCAAGGGCTATGCTCCTGCAGAAGCTAACCCAGGAGAGTTTCACGGGGTCGGCTCCTTTGAGATAAAAACGGGCAATCCTGACGTCGTACTTTCTGACAGCTTTTCTTCTATAATGGGAAAAGAGCTTTGTGAAATGGGAGAAAAGAATAAGCGTCTTTGTGCAGTCACTGCGGCAATGAAATACGGCACGGGGCTTCAGTATTTTGCGAAGCGTTTTCCTGAACGCTTCTTTGATGTAGGCATTGCCGAAGAACACGCAGTTACTTTCTGTGCTGGGCTTGCTTCTATGAACTATGTACCTGTTTTTGCGGTGTACTCATCGTTTTTGCAAAGGTCATACGACCAACTTATCCATGATATGGCTATAGGAGGCTGTCATGCAGTTATATGCGTTGACCGCGCAGGTATAGTCGGTGATGATGGTGAAACACATCAGGGAATTTTTGATGTTTCTTTTCTTACCTCTGTGCCGAATATGAGGATATATTCTCCGTCTAATTATGACGAACTCAGGCTGTGCCTGCATAAGGCTGTTGAGGACGACAGTGGCATTTGTGCTGTGAGATATCCAAGGGGCAGGGATCAATCGCTGTATGATACATCTGATCCTGTTTCAACTTACGTTTATCGTCATATAGAGGGCGCAAAGGTTCTGCTTGTTACATACGGCAGGCTTGCAAATGATCTTTTTACAGCTATAGAAATACTCAGAAATCGTGATATAAAGTGCGATATTATTAAGCTCGTGAATATTTTCCCTATAGACAATGAGGTGGTTGATATAATGTCAGCCTACGATGCTGTGCTGTTCTTTGAGGAAGCTTATTACTGTGGAAGTATTTCAGAGAAGTATGCTTCTATCTGCCCAAATGTGGCACAGTTTGCTATTGACGGTTTTGTGAAGCACGGAAAATGTGGTGTGCTGCTTGACGAGCTTGGTTTTTCAGCAGAGAAAATGGCTGATACAGTTGAGGGCTTTTTGAAAGATGAGTGAAAGACTTGATGTGTATATAGTTACTAACTGCGGCGTAAAAAGCCGAGAACGTGCCAAGCAGCTTATAAAAAATGGATTTGTGTCGGTAAACGGCAAGGTCTGCGTCAAGCCTTCTATATTGGTTGATGAGAACGACGGGGTGAAATGTAGGCCTGACGATATGAAGTTTGTCGGCAGGGGCGGACTTAAGCTTGAACACGCCTGCGATGTTTTCGGACTTGACTTGACAGGTAAAGTTTGTGCCGATATCGGTGCTTCAACCGGGGGATTTACTCAGTGTATGCTTGAACATGGCGCAGAATTTGTCTATGCGGTGGACGTGGGACACGGACAGCTTGATGAAAGTTTGTGCAATGACAGTAGGGTGAAAAACTGTGAGGGCGTGAATGCACGATATCTGACAGCGAATTTTTTTGACAGACCTGTGCAGTTCATAAGTGGTGACCTTTCGTTTATTTCTCTAAAACTTGTTATAAAATCCCTTTGCGATTGTCTTTGCGATGGCGGCGAAATGGTTCTTCTTATAAAACCTCAGTTTGAGGCTGGCAAGCAGGCTCTCAATAAAAAGGGTATCGTCAAAGATCGTAAAGACCATGTGAGAGTGATAACCGAGCTTCTTAGCTGTTTTCGAGCAGAGGGGCTTGCGGCTGAAAAGATAACAATTTCACCTGTTAAGGGCGGCGACGGCAATCTTGAATATCTTATTCTACTTAAAAACGCTGACATGACGGCTGACAAGCTTGGTCAGCTCAATATAAAAGAATTTGTGAACGAAGCTTTTGATAGCTTCAAAGACTAAACGCAAGAGTGGTAATATTATGAAAATTTATCTTTATCCAAATCTTGATAAAACTCATTGCTTTGAGTATACGACCGCAACATATGAAAGGCTGCGCAAAAATGGTGCAAAACTTTTTATGGATACATGCTATAAGCACGTTTTCGGAAAGCTCGATATCACTTTCTGTAGCGAAGACGAGTGTGTAAAGCAGTGTGATATGATTATTGCGATCGGTGGTGACGGAACGATACTCAAATGCTCTCTTAAGGGCTGTGAGTTTGAGAAGCCTATACTTGGCATAAACTGTGGCAGACTCGGTTTTATGGCCTCTCTTGAACATTCACAGCTTGAATTGCTGGACAAGCTTTTTTCTGGAGAATATACCCTCAGCCGCCGAATGATGTTAAACGTAAATGTCGAATGTGGCTGTGAAAATAAGTCATATACTGCGCTTAATGACGTTGCAGTAACAAAAGCTGACGATTGTAAGATAGCCGATTTTGAGGTATCAAAAAACGGCAGACTTATTTCTTCACTTCGTGCAGACGGCGTTATACTTTCTACAGCCACAGGCTCAACAGCCTATTCAATGTCAGCAGGTGGACCTATAATCGAACCTGAAATGAAGTGTATAGAGTTCACACAGATATGTGCTCACTCGCTTTTTGCAAGATCTATGATACTTTCAGAGGACAGCGTTATGAAAGTCAAGTGTCACACTAACAGTGGCTCTCACGCAATCGTCAGCGTTGACGGTAATAATGTTTTCAGACTTTCGGCAGAGGACACTGTGATAGTATCAAAGTCAAAGTATTTTGTTGAAATCATAGATATAAGCGGCGGCAGCTTTTTCTCGTCAATAAACAAAAAGCTTATGCAGCCGTTGAAGGAATCAGCGGAGGACGGCATATGAAAAATCAGCGTCAGAATTTGATAATGCAGATTGTCAAAGACGAAAATATCGGCACTCAGGAGGAACTTCGTGAAGCTCTTAAAAGGCATGGTCTGAAAGTCACTCAGGCAACAGTTTCAAGGGATATAAAAGAGCTTTCCCTTGTAAAGACCATTGGTTCAGACGGCAATTATAAATACAGCCTGCCTGCACTCAAAAAAGATATTGCAGAGCAAAACAATGGTATTTTCGGCATAATTTCAGACGCCGTTGTGTCAGTGGATCATGCGCTTAACACTGTAGTTGTGAAATGTCATACGGGCATGGCACAGGCGGTGTGTGCAAAGCTTGACAAGCTTGGGCTTGACAATGTTGTGGGAACGCTTGCAGGTGACGACACGATATTCATACTTATGCGGACAGAAAAAGATGCGTCCCATATGGCAGAGGAACTGAGATCCTCTATTATTTCTTAAACAGCAGAGGAATGATCTAAAATGTTAAGTGAACTTTATATTGAAAATCTTGCCGTGATTGAAAAGGCAACTATAGATTTTTCTGATAAGCTTAATGTTTTCACAGGCGAAACGGGAGCAGGCAAGTCCATACTTATAAATGGAATAAATGCTATCCTCGGTCAGCGTGTCACTAAGGATATTGTGAGAACAGGCACGGACAAGGCTGTTATTTCAGCGTTGTTTACTGACATTGGCGACAATGTTTTGCAGGTACTAGACGAACTTGGCATAAGTGCAGAAGACGGACAGCTTTTCCTTACCCGTGAGATACGTTCAGATGGTGGAAGCGTTGCAAGAGTCAACTCGAGAGCGGTGAACGTTTCCGTACTTAAAGCTATCGGAGAAACGCTTGTAACTATCCATGGACAGCACGACAATCAGATACTCATGGCTCCTGAACGTCATATAGAGATACTTGACAGCTATGCCGAATCGGAAGCTCTTATAGAAGATTATCACAGCTCTTTCAGAGAGCTTCAAAGCATTGCAAAGAAGATAAACAAGATAAAAACTGAGCAAAGCAAAAAAGAGTTTCGCATGGCTGAGCTTGCTGATATTGTCGAGGAGATAAATGCGCTAAACATTCATGAAGGCGAGGATAAAGAGATAGAAGCAGAGCTTAACATCTCTAAAAATGCTGTTGCGATCTCCGAGGCTCTTTATATGGCAAAACAACTTCTTTCGGGCGATGATGACACAGATGGTGCAGTGGAGATGACGCAGAGAGCTTCAAAATCGGTTGAGGGATATACTGATATAATGACTGAGATATCGCCTATATATGACAGACTTAGTTCTGCGGCTATTGAAATGGAGGATATTTCTGAGGAGATAGGCTCACTTCTTGACAGCCTCGATATCGACCCGAAACGTTATGATTACCTTAATCAGCGTTCTGATGAACTCAGGCGTATCATGAAGAAATACGGACCTGAGCTTGATGATGTACTGACTACTCTTGAAAATTCACAGAATGAGCTTGATGAACTGAGCGGAGCAGAGCAGAGCTTAGACGAGCTTAATAAAGAAAAGGAAAGACTTCTTGCGGAGGTATCAAAGAAAGCCAAAGCACTTTCAGACCATAGAAAAAAAGCAGGAGAACGGTTTGTTTCTCAGGTAACAGAGGAGCTTGAATTTCTCAATATGCCAAAGGTCAAGCTGGTGGTTCAGCAGAAAACAGGCAAGCTCACCATAAATGGCATGGATAGCATAGAGTTTCTTATTTCTGCAAACCTGGGCGAAGAGCCAAAGCCTATTGCGAAGATCGCTTCAGGCGGTGAGCTTTCAAGAATAATGCTTGCACTGAAAAACGTAATTGCAGAAAAGGACAGTATCGGCACGCTGATATTTGACGAGATAGACACAGGAGTAAGCGGCAGAGCGGCTCAGAAGATAGGTATAAAGCTGAAACAGATATCTCGCCTTAGGCAAGTTCTTTGCGTGACCCACCTTGCCCAAATGGCTGTTATGGCGGATAATCATTTGCTTATTGAGAAAAATATACAAGGTGACAGGACGGTTACAACTGTTAGAACTCTCGATCATGAGCAGAGAAAGTATGAGATAGCAAGGATAATGGGCGGTGAAAATATCACAGAGCTTATGCTTGAAAATGCTGAACAGTATCTTAAAGACGCTGACAATATGTAACACAAAGTCCCTGATAATTGCGGGGACTTTTTTTGTGAACGTACATTTATTATTTATTGTTGTAAAATTCATAGTAATGTGGTATAATAACAATCGGTAGGTGATTATTTGAAACTTGAACATATAAACGTCAAAGAAGCCGTGAGATATATGGGAATGGGCAATAACAAGCCAGACGAACGCACGGCTTTGTTGATAGATGAATGTGAAAAAGAGCTTTTGAAGGTCATTGAGCCTAAATTTGTGTACAGAGTGTTTGATGTCGCTCATAAAGAGAACGGTATTGAGGTCATCGGTACTCCGTTGTTTCTTGGCGGCAATGATATATGCAGACACCTTGAGGGGTGCAGTAAATGCGTGCTTTTTGCAGCGACTATTTCTTCGGGCGTTGATAGAAAGCTTCGTGCTTATGAAGCAGAGGATATGGCTAAAGCTATGATAGCGGATTGCCTTGCAAGTGCGGCTGTGGAGCAGGTATGCGATATAGTTGACAACACTGTGAAAGAAAAGCTCAGCGGATATAATCAGACATGGAGGTTTTCTCCTGGTTATGGCGATCTGCCTATCAGCGTGCAGAGAGTTTTTCTTGACGTACTCAATGCGCAGAAATTTATCGGGCTTAATGCAACTGAAAATAATATACTGACGCCGAGAAAGTCTGTTACGGCGATAATCGGATTGTCAAAAAATGAAATATCAAAGGGCAGACGTGGTTGTGCCTGCTGTAATATGAGGGAAGTCTGTCAATTCAGAAAAAGAGGAGATCATTGTGGATTTTAGAACATTACTTAAAACAAAAGAATTTGTCATACTTGACGGAGCAATGGGTACGATGCTTCAGGCAAAGGGACTTGAAATGGGTGGCACTCCTGAAGCCCTTAACATAGACAAGCCTGATTGGCTGGTGGACATACACCGCCAGTATATAAACGCAGGCTCAGACATTGTTTACGCCAACACTTTCGGTGCAAACAGACACAAGCTTGAAAAGTGCGGATATACTGTCCAGCAAGCTATCCCTGCGGCTATAAAAAATGCTAGAAAAGCCTGTGATGGTACTGATACCCTTGTTGCTCTTGATATCGGACCTATCGGACAGCTTCTAGAGCCAACAGGAACGCTCACTTTTGAAGAAGCTTACGATATTTATAAGGAGCAGATACTTGCAGGAGCTGACGCAGACCTTATCGTTTTTGAAACAATGACAGATCTCTATGAACTTAAAGCGGCTGTTCTTGCGGCAAAGGAAAACAGCGATCTACCTATAGTCTGCACAATGACTTTTGAGGAAAATATGCGTACATTTACGGGTGTTGCTATAAGCTCCATGGCTTTGACTTTGGAGAGTCTGGACGTTGACGCAATCGGTGTGAACTGCTCATTAGGACCAAAGGAGCTTTATCCTGTTGTGGAGGAGCTCTGCAAGTGGACAAATCTCCCTGTTGTAGTAAAGCCTAATGCAGGACTTCCAGACCCTGTTACAAATGAATATAACTGTTCACCTGAAGATTTTGCAGAGTTTGCAGAAAAGCTTATCCCATTGGGAGTTAAGGTGCTTGGAGGTTGCTGTGGAACTAATCCTGAGTATATCAAAAAGCTTGCTGAAATGCTCAAAGGCAAGAAGCACGTCAGCGTGCATAATGATATTCCTGCCGCTTGTTGTTCACCGACACATACTGTAGTTATAGACCAGCCAAGAATAATCGGTGAGCGTATCAATCCTACTGGCAAGAAGCGTTTTAAAGAAGCACTGCTTGCAAACGATATTGACTATATCCTTGGTCAGGCTATCGAGCAGATACACGCAGGTGCGGATATTCTTGATGTAAATGTTGGTCTGCCGGGAATTGACGAAAAGAGTATGATGGTCAAGGCTGTAAAGTCTTTGCAGGGCGTTGTCGATGTGCCTTTGCAGGTGGATTCAACTATACCTGAGGTGCTTGAAGCGGCTCTGAGGGCTTATAATGGCAAGCCTATCGTCAATTCTGTAAACGCTGAGGACAGCTCCATTGAAAATGTTCTTCCTCTTGTAAAGAAATATGGTGCGGCTGTGGTAGGTCTTACTCTCGATGAAAACGGTATACCAAAGAGTGCTGACAAGAGATTTGAGCTTGCTAAAAAGATACTTGACAAGGCGCTTGAATACGGCATTAGAAAAGAAGATGTGTATATAGATTGTCTTACTCTTACCGCTTCTGCGGAGCAGGAAAATGTTATGCAGACAGTAAATGCAGTGGAGCGAGTAAAGAACGAGCTTGGACTTAAAACAGTTCTTGGTGTATCGAATATCAGCTTTGGTCTGCCTAGCAGAGAGATAGTTAATCACAACTTTCTTATGATGGCGCTCACAAAGGGTCTTGACCTGCCGATAATGAATCCTAATATTGATTCTATGACGGCAACTGTTCGTGCCTACAAGCTTCTGACAAACATTGATAAAAACTCTGTTGACTTTATTTCTCACTACGGTGGCGAGAAAAAAACTGCTCCTGCCGCAACAGGCGCAAAAGCTGAGATAGACTTGCCGTATGCTATCGAAAACGGTCTGAAGAAAGAAGCAGCTGACCTTACTGCAAAGCTTTTGCAGAAAACAGAAGCCATGAACATTGTCAACGATATGCTTATCCCAGCACTTGATAAGGCTGGTGCAGAATTTGAAAAGGGAAAGCTTTTCCTGCCGCAGCTTATCCAGACAGCTGGCACTGCACAGGCTTGCTTTGAGGTAATAAAAAATTACATTCTGTCAACGGGTGAAAAAAGCGTTTCTAAGGGCAAGATAATCCTTGCAACAGTAAAGGGCGATATCCACGATATCGGCAAGAACATTGTAAAGGTACTTCTTGAAAACTATGGTTATGACGTTATTGACCTTGGCAAGGACGTTGACTATCAGACAGTAGTTGATTGTGCAATAGAAAATGACGTGCATCTTATCGGTCTTTCTGCGCTTATGACAACAACTCTTGTGAGCATGGAAAATACAGTTAAGCTTCTTCGTGAAAACAATGTTGACTGCAAGATAATAGTAGGCGGTGCGGTGGTAACGGCTGACTATGCAGAGCAGATAGGCGCTGACTATTATGCAAAAGACGCAAAAGAGTCGGTAGATATCGCAAGAAAATTTTTCGGAAACTGAATAAAATAATTATGACCTCCCATAATCTGAACAACAGATATTTATGGGAGGCCATTTTTAATGAAAAAGTTTGTTTCAGCTATCATCATTTCATTTGTCGTTACAGTAAGCTCTGCAGGCATCAAAGCCGCTGCTTTTTCCTCATCAAACCTTGGGGCAGCATTCGTTTTGAGCAATGTTATGTCAGATGAAAAAAACGATAAAAATGGCAGTGGTATAACTGTCATAGACGGCAATAGGGAAGATATAAAGTTTTCTTTTAAAATAGCCGAGATAATTAAAAGCCTTTTTAGCTAAGTGTACATTTATTTGTACTCATATCAAAAGTACGATTGACTTTTGAGTCTTGCCGTGTTATTATATAAATATCAATCATAACGGAGGCTCATTCAATGGTAACAGTTATAAGCGGTGGTTCTCACAGTGGACGTGACAAAGTTTTCATAGATAAGATCAAGTCTGCTGTAAAAAACGGCGAGCAGGTCATGGTCATAATACCGGATCAGTTTTCTTTTGAATATGATAAAAAACTGTATGAACACCTTGGTGCGGCAGATTTCAACGTCATACAGACTGCAGGCTTTAACCGTATCGCTGAGTTCACAGAGAAGCTTTATGGCGGTAGGGTAAAAGAAAATGCTGATGATAACGTCCGCACTATCCTTATGTATAAGGCAGTCAGACGTCTTAAACAGACCAAGGATATCCGCTTTTATAAAAAGAGTCTTGAAAAGGGCAGTTTCTTAGCCGAACTTAACGAACTTGTGAGCCAGTTTCGTGAAAGCGGAATAACACCACAGGATCTAGCTCTTGCTGCTGAGAAGCAGAGCGGCTCTCTTGCCATGAAACTTTTTGATATCTCAAGGCTTTATGATTTTTACATGGATGAGCTTGAAAAGGCAGGAATGCAGGATACACTGTCTGCAATGGCAAGAAGTGTGGATCAGGTGAAGAAAAACGGATATTTCCGTGGAATGACAGTTTTTGTTGACGCTTTCAACGATTTCTCTTTTGATGAACTTAAAATGCTTGACGCTTGTATCGCACAGTGCAAGAGTATAACGTTCTCTTTATGTATCGACAATGAAAGCATTAGAAGATATGCAAATCACCCATTTGCTGATACTCTTAAAACGTTGCAGCAGATAACAGATATTTCTGCTGATCATAATTACAAGGTCAACACGGTAGAGTGTCGTAACAGCTCATTTAGAGTCCCTGAACTTGAATATGTGAGCAAAGAGATTTACAACACCTGCAAAAAGCCATACGTCGGAAAGTGCGAAAATGTTTCTGTTATATCAGCAACGGATATTTACGAAGAAAGTGAATTTGTCAGTGGAAAGATATGGGAGCTTGTCAGAGAAAAAGGCTATAAATTCAGTGACATAGCTTTGCTTGCAAGAAACCTTAAAGATTGTGCTTCCGTTTTTGAGGGTACGTTTGACAGATATGAGATACCATATTTTTCAGACTGCAGTGACAGTGTTTCTTCATCATCTCTGGTGAGGTATATGAACTCGCTTTTCAAGTGCTTGCTTTCAAGAAAGTATTCCACGGACAATATTTTGAAATACATAAAATCGCCGCTTTTTCCAATGCTGAATATCGAGATATCAAATCTGGAAGACTATTGCATACGCTGGAGCGTTGAGGGTGATATGTGGCTCAGTGATTTTACTGTTGCAGGTGATCTCAGCGAAAAACAGCTTGAAAAAATAAACTGCTCAAGACGAAAGATAATCGAGCCTTTTGAAGCATTTAAAAGCAAACTTGTTAAAGACGTTACAGCAGGGGAACTGTGCCGTGGGCTTTATGATCTTCTTGGCAGCATTGAGCTTTCTCAGCAGACCTTTTCTGTAGTAAAAAAGGCAGGAACTTCGGATAACGAAACTCAGCTTGAAATGGCAAGAGGATTGAAACAACTTTGGAACTCTGTTCTTTCGGCTATTAAATCCGTCTATGACTGCATGAATGACGAAGTTATCTCCCTCAGACAGTTTTATGAGCTTTTCAAGCTCATGCTTTCGCAAATGAGTGTTTCACGTCCTCCGCAGAAACTTGACTGCGTAAGGATATGCGACCCGAGCCATTCAAGGCTGGAGGGCGTAAAGGCTGTCTTTCTTGTTGAGGTGAACGACGGCATATTTCCTGCGTCTTTTAGCTCCGTGGGACTTATCACAGAAAATGAAAAAATGATATTAGAGGGAAGCGATATTCATATCTCACACAGCGCAAGAAAATCTTTTCAGACAGAGAAGCTTGTGTGCTACAACGCTTTTACCCTTGCAGACGAAAAGCTCTATGTGCTTTATTCAGAATCTGACCTTGTAGGAGAAGCTCACCACCCCTCTGCGCTTGTTTCCGAGCTTAACGGAATGTTCGGCAAAATCAATACCAAAGCTCAGGACATGGGGCTTGATTTTTACTGCACTTCTTTCAGGACAGCTTACTATAAATATATGGAACATTCCCGTGATAAAAACGCTACAATTTCTGCGATTAGGTCTGTGTTGGGGTTATCGCAGGAATATGCCGAGAAACTTATGCGAACAAAGAATCTTCATGAAAACGGTGACTATAAGCTTGAAGAAAAGACAGCAGAAAAACTTTTCATGTCAGAACAGCCTGCAAAGGTCTCGCCTACTCAGCTCGATACATATTACAAATGCCCGTTCAATTATTTCTGCAAGTATGGTCTTGGTCTTAAAACTGTCAGAAAGGCAGATATCGACGGGCTTAACAGGGGACTTATCATTCATCAGCTTCTTGAAAAGATAATGCGTAAAGATGATGACGGCACAGGCTTTGACAAGGCTTTCCTTACTCTCTCAGATGATGAGATAAAAGAGTATATCCACAAAAACGTTACCGAATATATAAAGGAAAGCCTTGGTGGAATGTTCGGAAAATCTCCGTCATTTGTATTTTTACAGGAGCGTATGGAAAGCAATATCCTGCATATCGTGCGATTTATGCAGCATGAGCTTCTTAACTCAAAATTCAGACCTGCACTTTTGGAATACAAAATAGACAAGTCCGAAGGAGAAGACAGACTTATCATAGACGTAAACGGCAGAGATAAGATAATCCTTACGGGAATTATCGACAGAGTTGACGTTTTCGAGGATGAGAACGGTGAAAAATATGTGAGAATAATCGACTATAAAACAGGCTCTATAGACCTTAAATATTCAATGCTCTACAATGGCCTTAATTTGCAGATGTTCGTGTATCTTACCGCTTTACTTGAAACCAAAAATCCAGTGAATATAGACGGTGGATTGAAGCAGGCTGGTATCGTATACTACACGCTAGGAAATAAGCCTAAAACATACGAGCAGACAGCCGACGCTGACATAGAAGAAGCCGAGAGCAGATCACGGCTAAACGCTTTCAAGCCTATAGGAAAAGTCGTTGATATAAAGGCCGTCACTGAAGCTTTCAGCTCAGAAGAAAATTACGCCTATGCGCCTTTTAAATATTCTAAAACCAACGGCATTTCAGGCACTGTTCCAGACGGCTTTTTTACAAAGCTCAGAGAATTTGCTATAGGCAAAGTGGCGCAGTTTGGTGAACAGCTTTGTCAGGGAAACATTCAGGCAAGACCTGTGGCGGAAGCCTGCAAGCACTGTGATTTTCACGATATCTGCGGCAGGGTAAACCAAGAGGACATTACAGACGTGAAAGACAGCGTTTATGAAGAAAAACTTATGGAAGAACTAACTGACAGAAAGGAGAAAAAATAATTGGCTGATACAAAATGGACCAAAGAGCAGGAAAGAGCCATTAGTGACCGTGGCAAGGGAATTATAGTTTCAGCGGCGGCAGGAAGCGGCAAAACCACAGTGCTTATAGAACGAATGATACAACTCCTTTCTGATGAAAAAAATAAAATACCTGCCGACAGACTTCTTGCAGTAACATTCACAAAAGAAGCCGCTTCAAGCATGAAAGAAAAACTCAGCCGTGCTTTTGACGAACAGCTTCGCCGTGACCCTGAAAATAAGTGGCTGCTTAGTCAGCAAAATCTTATCCAGCTTGCGAGGATATCTACAATAAATTCTTTCTGTCTTGACCTTGTGAAAAGTAATCTACATGAATTTGATTTTCAGGGCGGACTTGATATACTTGATGACAGTGTGCAAAATCTTATTTTGCAGGAAGCTATCATGCAGGCTTATGAAAAGCTTTGTGAAGAAGATTATGAAAGCTACAAACTGCTGAAAAACGCTTTTGCGGATAAAACTCTCAATGAAATCACCGACAATCTTTATAAATTCATGCGTTCGCTGCCGTTTCCTGAGCGTTGGATAGCAGAGGTACATAAAAACTTTACTGATGATAAGATTTTTGACAGCTTTATAAAAGATAATATATGTGTAGCTCAAACAAAGCTGAAAGAAGCATTTTCAATGTATGAGGTTTTTGAAGAATATGCCTGCCGTAAAGAGATAGAAGGCATACCTTTTATAAAACATATCAAAATGAATGAAACTGCCGACAGTGACAGAGAACTTCTTCATAGGTTAAGAAAGCTTCTTGAAAGCGGCGATATAGATACTATTGCTAAGTCAGATTGGAAATTCAGCACAATAAAAAGATTTCCCACGAACAAGGCTTTCAATGCATCACTTGACGATGATATTCGCATTAGGTTCAAGGACAATTATGCCTTCTGTGCATCATACAGAAACAAATATAAAGATATCGTAGCTAAAATTACCGATATGTTCAATAACACAAAACTAATCATGAAGGAAAATATGCTTGAATCTGACAGAATATTTACTGTTCTGTGCAGGGTATGCGAAGATATAGACAAGATCTCACAAGAAATGAAGCTTGAACGAAATGGCGTTACTTTTTCTGACGTTGAGATAATGGCGAGAGAATTGCTTGTAAAAGATACCGAGAATGGACCTGTTCGCACGGAGCTTTGCGATGAAATTCGCAGAAACAGGCTATATGAGCTTATTTTCATAGACGAGTTTCAGGACGTGAATAATCTTCAGGAGCTTGTTTTCCGCTCGCTTTCTGATTCTGATAACTTGGATATCATGGGCAAAAATGTTTTTGTGGTTGGCGATATAAAGCAGGCTATATATCGTTTCAGACTCTCAAATCCTGAACTTTTCAGCAAAACGAGAAATGACGCTTCCGCACCTGAAAACAGCGAACAGCTCGAGGCTATCTTGCTAAGCAAGAATTTCAGAAGTCGTGAGTCTGTGGTTGATTTTGTAAATTTTCTGTTCCACTATCTTATGACACAGCACACAGGTCAGGTGGATTATGATAGAAATGAAGAACTTCGATACGGTGAACTTTATGATGAAAATAACAAGCCTACAGAAATAATGCTCATACCTTTTGATAAGGACTACAAAAAGACAAATGGCTATTCTGTGGAGAACAAAGTAATAGCACAAAAGATAAAGCATATGCTTGAAAACGGTGAGAAAGTCAAAGATCATGGCTCTCTAAGACCATGCCGTGCAGGAGATTTTTGTATACTTGTTCAAAAGAATGATGAAATTACCCTTATGGCAAAAGCCCTTGAAGAAGTAGGTCTGAAAGCATATTCTGAGGATACAAACGGATACATGAAGTCAAGAGAGATAACACTTGTGCTGAATATGCTCAGGGTAATTGATAATCCTATGAACGATATTGCAATGACAGCTATCATGATGTCGCCTATCATGGGATTTACGCCTGATGAAATGGCGGCAGTAACAGAAAAGTCAAAGAAGCCTAACAGCAAACTGAAAGACCATATCTATCAGGTGGTAGCGGCGTCAGCTTCTGCTGAGGACAGCCACGAAAAGGAAGCTACTCATATAAGCTTTAATAATAAAACATTGCAGGATAAGTGCATACAGCTTAATAAGCTTATTAATTCCCTGCGTTATCTTTCAATGAGCATGGGCCTTGAACGGCTCATAAGAAAAATATACGACATGACCGACCTTATGGGGATCGTTTCGCTGTATCTTGATTCTGATAAAAAGCGAGCAAACCTTCGTCTGCTTCTTGAATATGCTTCGTCCTATGAGCAAAATAGTCAGGAGGGCGTAACTGGTTTTCTAAGATATATCGACTCTGTGTCCTCAAATGAAAAAGCCTTTAAGCAGGCAATGACGGTAACAGAGGGCTCAGATTCCGTTTACATAAAGACTTACCATGCTTCAAAAGGTCTTGAATATCCATTTGTATTTTTATGTCAGCTTGACATACCACTTATAAAGAAAGACAAAGGTTACTGTTCACATAACAAGCTGGGCTTTGCTTTCAGTTTTATGGATAACAGCAAACTTATGAGAAAAACTTCACTTTACTATGATAAGCTTTCAAAAGAATCAAAAGCAGAGGAAAAAAGTGAAAAACTCCGCCTGCTTTATGTTGGATGTACAAGAGCAAAAGAAAGACTTTTTGTAAGCTATGCACCGATTATTTACAGCAATACCACATATGAAAAGGTTATTGAACGTAAGGTGGGAATAGTTGACAGGCTTAGAAACATATACTCAAAGCAGGGAGATTCTCTTGAAAATGTTGTGGCGGACGCTGAAACGATGCTTGATTGGATAACAATAACGCTTGCACTTCACTCCACGGGTGATCAACTCACATCTTGGCTTGGCACTGATAATATAGCTGTCAGCGGGGACGAATACCCTGAGCCTGAGATAATTTATAATGAATACGGCATTGAAAATACAGAGCAGACACAGGAAGAAGATACAACTATTAGCGAAATAGAAGCTGACAAAACAATGCTTAGAAATCTCCTTGACAAATTTGCGTTTGAGTATAACTGGTCAGGAGTATCGACACCAGCAAAGCTTACTGTTACGGAGATAACTGCGGCTGAAAAAGAGAAGCAGACAGAGAAAACCGAACCTGAGTTTTATCCTAGTCTTCCACGGCTTGATGATGAGTTTGATAAACTATCAGCAGCGGAAAAGGGAACTTTTACCCACAAATTTATGGAGTTATCGGACTATGATAAGGCACATGAAAGCGTAAAAACAGAGCTTGAACGTCTTGTGAATCAGGGGTACTTCAGCCAGAAAGAAGCTGACGGAGTTTATGTTGAAGCACTTGAAGCATTCTTTAGATCTGATTTTTATGAGCGTGTGAAAAATTCCGATAATGTGATGCGTGAAAAGAAGTTTCTTGTTTCAATGAGCGATCTTGAATTAAGTGAAAATCTTCCTGAATATAATGGTAACAGCGGTATGCTTCAAGGTATCGCCGATTGTATCTTCCACGAGCCTGACGGATATGTTATCGTTGATTATAAAACTGACAGATTTAATGATTTGTCACAGCTCATGGGCTATAAAACACAGCTTGCACTGTATAAAGCATCGTTTGAGATGATACTCGGAGAGAAAATAAAAAGCTGTTATATTTATTCATTTTGGCTGCGGAAAGGGGTTGAAATCAAGCTCTGAATGTGATATAATGACATATAGAGAGCTTGATAATATTTTTTTTGAAATAATTTGAGAAAAGGTATTGACAAGTGGGTAAAAGTGTAGTATAATATCATGGTAAACAAAGCAGAACAATGTCCGTTCTCACCTTAAGCGCAGATCTCTGTAGTAAAAAGGTCAACATGAATTTGCATATCAATGTGATTTTATGCGGGTACGGATCAGTTCTGTGCCCGTTTTATTTTATTTTTGGAGGTGCTGCGTCATTAGCAACAGGGAACATCAGATCAACGAAGAGATCCGTGATAAAGAACTCAGGGTCATAGACGTTGACGGAAATCAGCTTGGTATTTTAAGTGCTGACGAGGCTCTTAAAATTGCATTTGAGAAAGATCTTGATCTTGTAAAGATCGCTCCTCAGGCAACTCCGCCTGTATGCCGTATCATGGATTATGGCAAGTTCTGTTTTGAACAGACAAAGCGTGCGAAGGAAGCAAAGAAAAATCAGAAAGTTATCGAGATCAAGGAAGTTAGAATGTCATCTACGATCGACACTCATGATTTTAATGTAAAGGTCAATCAGGCTGTTAAATTCCTTAACGGAGGAGATAAGATAAAAGTTTCTGTAAGGTTCAAGAAAAGAACTTTGGCTCATCCACAGTTCGGTGAAGAACTTCTTGCAAAATTCAAAGACGCTATCTCTGAAGCCGGCGTTGTTGACAAGCCATCAAAAATGGAGGGACGCAGTCTTGTGATGTTCGTTTCTCCGAAAGTAAACAAGTAAAATAATAAGGAGGATAAATACAATGCCAAAGATCAAAACACATTCTGGTGCTAAGAAGCGTTTCAGTGTTACCGGTAGCGGTAAGGTTAAGTTCCAGCACACAAACAAAAGACACAGACTTACTCAGAAGGATCACAAGCGTAAGAGAATCCTGCGTGGTGCAGCTTATGCAGATGATACCAACATCAAGAACGTAAAGGCTCTTATCCCTTACAAATAAACGAGTTGTAGGGAAAACAAATTTTAAAAATTTCAGGAGGTAATAACTATGGCTCGTGTAAATGGAGCAATGATGACTCGTAAGAGAAGAAATAAGACTCTGAAGCTTGCTAAGGGATACTTTGGTGCCAAGAGCAAGCACTTCAAAATGGCTAAACAGGCTGTAATGAAGTCAGGTCAGTATGCATACATTGGAAGAAAGCAGAAGAAGAGAGATTTCAGAAAGCTTTGGATCACAAGAATTTCAGCAGCTGCTAAAATGAACGGTATGAATTATTCAACATTCATGAACGGCGTAAACAAGGCTGGTATCAATCTTAACAGAAAGATGCTCTCCGAAATAGCTATCAGCGATCCTGCTGGTTTCACAGCAATCGCAGAAAAGGCGAAGGCTGCTCTTTAATAGTCAAAAACACGCACGTTCTTGTAACCTGCGTGTTTTGTTGTATATTAAGGCAACACCATATATGACGCATTTGGCAACTAAATGATTAAATTTTCAGAATAAGAGGTGACGCAGTTTGCATATTAATAGTAAAGATAACCCTAGAGTGAAGCTTTTCAGAAAGCTTCTGTCATCAAAAAAAGCTAGGGAAGAACATGGATTGTTTGCTGTTGAAGGTGCAAGAAACTGCGTTGACACCGCTTATGAAGCTGTGTGCGGAAGAATAAAAGTTCATTCTGTTTTCTATACTCAAACGGCCTTGATTAAATATAAAAATACACTTAAAACTGATAGCCTTTTCTCGTGCACAAGACCTGAAGATGTTTTTGAAATATCTGATGAGCTTGCGAAAAAGATGACAGATGAGGGAAACTCCCAGGGCATTTATATGATCGTTTTTAAGGTCGATTTGCCGTTTGTGGCTGAGTATATTGACAAAAACGGGAAGTATCTTGTGCTTGATAATTTACAGGACCCAGGTAATTTGGGTACGCTTCTAAGAACTGCCGATGCCGTAGGCGTTAGTGGAGTAGTTATGACAGATAATTGCGTTGATCTGTATAACCCAAAGGTGGTTCGTTCCGCTATGGGAAGTACTACAAGACTTGATCTTTTTGTAGTGGATAATTTTCTGAACGTCGCAACGCTTTTTGATGAGCTTGGTATCGTTACAAATGCTGCAGTTGTCAGAAACGGTGAAAATATCACAGAATTTGATTTTGACAGACCGTGTGCTGTTGTAATAGGAAACGAGGGCAAAGGTTTGCCTAAAGAACATTCAGACATTTGTAAAAATCGTGTGACTATTTCTATGCACGGCAACATAGAATCACTTAATGCTGCTTGCGCAGGCACAATCATTTTGTGGGAAATGTTTCGAGGTGGCAGTCATGGATAAAGAAAGACTTTTATTGTGGATAAGAGCGGTTCTGATTTTCACTCCATCGAGCAAACGTATATGGGAAGTTTCTGCAAATTATGATGATATAGTTGAGTTCATGACTGCACTCGATGATCATATGGTCAGCGGACTTAATGATAAAGAGCTGCAGAGGATAGGAAAATATAGTCTTAAAGACGCAGAAATCATAAAAAAACGCTGTGAAGATCTTGGCATAAATATATATTGTTACGAAAGTGAGGGCTATCCTGACAGACTTAAACGGATCGCAAATCCACCTGCTGTTCTGTATACTTATGGTAACCTTGACTTTTTAAACGATAAATGCGTTATTTCAGTAGTAGGCTCCCGTGAGCCGTCTGAATATTCTGTAAAGATAACGAAGCATATTTGCGCAGATCTTATAAGAAGAAACTGTCTGCTTGCTTCGGGGTTTGCAGGCGGTATAGATCAGATTGCTAACAGGGTAGCTATTGAAAATAATAGTAGACCTATAGCTGTGTGTGGCACAGCTCTTGATTGTGATTACCCTAAGGGAAGTAACGAGCTAAAAAAACAAATCGCTGAGAATGGAGTAGTAATATCAGAGTATTTTCCGGGTTATAAACCATTTGGAAATGCTTTTGTGAATCGCAATAGGATTCTTACAGGACTTTCAAATGCAGTGCTTTTTACTGAGTGTAGCAAGGAAAGTCATGGTCTTGATAATGTCAATCACGCCATATCTCAAGGAAAACAGGTATTTGTAGTACCACCACATGATATCTATGACAGTCGATATTTCGGACAACGTGATCTCATAAGAAATGAGTGTCAACCTGTGTTCGGCGCAGAGGATATAGTGTATTCGCTTGGCAATGAAAGGTATCAATCTCTTAGACTTGTGGAAAGCCTGGGAGAGTTCACGCTTCCTGCTGAGGATTCTGCTATACTTAACAATGGCGAGCCTAAGACAGTGAAGCACAGAAAAAGCAAAAGAAAAGTGCCTGACAGCAAGTCTGTTTCTGAAACAGAAGTGGTAAAGCCAATACCTGAGCCTGATCTGTCAGGGCTTGATGACACACAAAAGAGCATTTGCGAACTGTTAAAAAGCGGAAATATGCTTGTGGACGAGATTGCTGCAAAGCTTGGTATGGATATCTCTGATGTGCTTGCACAGCTAACGGAGCTTGAACTTTATGGCACTGTTAAGTCATATCCGGGCAAAATGTTTGGACTTTAATATATATTAAGAATGGAGAATAGATTTGTCTAATTTGATCATAGTTGAGTCACCAACGAAGATAAAAACAATTAAGCGTTATCTTAGCGATGATTATGAAGTTGTGGCTTCAAAGGGTCATGTCCGTGACCTGCCTAAATCAAAGCTGGGCGTCGATATAGATAATAATTTTGAACCTAAATATGTCAACATAAAAGACAAAGAGGGCGTTATAAAAGATATAAAAAAGCTTGCAAAGAAAAGCGACCATGTTTATCTTGCAGGAGACCCTGACCGAGAGGGAGAAGCCATTTCATGGCATCTTGCATTGCTTTTGGGTCTTGACCTGAATGATAAAAACCGAGTAACTTTCAACGAACTTACTGAAACCGGTATCAAAGCTGGAATGAGCCACCCACGTTCTATTGATATAAACCTTGTTAATGCACAGCAGGCAAGACGTATCCTTGACAGACTTGTGGGCTATAAGCTTTCACCTTTTCTTTGGAGAAAGATAAGAAAAGGACTTTCAGCGGGCAGAGTTCAGTCTGTCGCAGTTAAAATGATATGCGACAGAGAAAACGAGATAAGGGCATTTGTTTCTCAGGAATATTGGTCCATCGACGGAAAATTTTCCGCAAACGGTGAAAGAAAGACCTTTGCCGCAAAGCTTAATACAGTTGACGGAGAAAAGCCAGAGTTGAAAAATAAAGAGCAGGCTGACGAGATACTGAAAAGACTTGAGGGTGCCGAGTTTGTTATCGACAAGGTAAAAAAGAGCGTTCACAGAAAATCTCCTGCCGCACCATTCACCACCTCGACTTTACAGCAGGAAGCGTCAAGACGTCTCAGCTTTCAGGCGAGAAGAACGATGAAAACCGCTCAGGAGCTTTATGAGGGTGTTGAGATAAACGATATGGGTCAGACAGGTCTTATCACCTATATGCGTACCGACAGCCTTAGAATTTCTGATGAAGCAAGAGCAGCGGCATATGATTTTATCAGAAAAAAATATGGCGATAAGTATATCCCTGATACACCGAAAAAATATAAAACTAAGGGCAACGCTCAGGACGCTCACGAAGCCATCCGACCAACACACCCAGAGGTAACACCTGATATGGTAAAGGCAAGCGGAGTGACGAATGACCAGTACAAGCTTTATAAACTCATTTGGGAGAGATTTATAGCTTCTCAGATGTCAAACTGCCTTATGGACACTGTTTCTGTTGATATCTCTGCAAACGGTTGTAACTTCAAGGCAACAGGCTATTCTGTAAAGTTCGACGGATTTACTGTTCTTTATGAAGAGGCTAAAGACGATGAGGGTGAAAAGAAAAACGTGCTTCCTCCAATAAAATCCGGTGACTCAATAAAGGTGCGTAACCTTGAGGGAAATCAGCATTTCACTCAGCCTCCTGCAAGATACACAGAAGCGACCCTCGTAAAGGCGTTTGAGGAAACAGGCATCGGCAGACCTTCGACTTATGTTCCAACTATTACAACCATAATAAACAGAAATTATGTTGAGCGTGACGGAAAACAGCTTAAGCCGACTTCGCTTGGCGAAGTAACAAACCAGCTTATGAGCGAGCATTTTGATAAAATAGTTGATGTTAAGTTTACTGCAAACATGGAGAAATCTCTTGACGAAGTGGAAAATGGCAAGAAAAGTTGGGTAAAAACTTTGCAGGACTTTTATAGTGACTTTGACGAGGAATTGACTGAAGCCGAGGAAGCCATGGACGGGAAGCGTATCAAAGTGCCTGACGAAGAAACAGATCAGGTGTGCGAGCTTTGCGGTAAACCTATGGTAATAAAGATAGGCAGATATGGCAAATTTATGGCTTGCTCAGGTTTTCCTGAGTGCAAGAATACCAAGAAAATAGTTCAGGAAACAGGCGGAATTTGCCCTTACTGCGGAAAGAAAGTGCTTCTCAAAAAGTCTAAAAAGGGCAAGAAATATTACGGCTGTGAGGATAATCCTGAGTGCAAGTTCATGACATGGGACGTGCCTACGGAAGAGAAATGCCCTAAGTGTGGCAGTACGCTTTTCCAGAAAGGCGGAAAGAACGGAATACTCATTTGCCATAAGCCTGATTGCGGATATGAAAGGAATTTATCTAATGGCGGTTAAGGTAATAGGTGCAGGACTTGCAGGATGTGAAGCTGCGTGGCAGTTAGCCCGAGCAGAGATAGACGTTGAGCTTTATGAAATGAAGCCGAAAAAGTTTACGCCTGCCCATAAATATAAGGGCTTTGCAGAGCTTGTCTGCTCAAATTCATTGAAAGCGGACAGAATAGATTCAGCCGCAGGTATGTTAAAAGAGGAAATGCGCAGGCTTGGCTCTGTTACAATGGAATGTGCAGCTGAAACTAAGGTATCAGCAGGCGGAGCACTTGCTGTTGATAGGAAAAAGTTTTCCGATATGGTCACGGCAAAGATAATGGAAAATCCTCACATTACTGTTATCAAGGAAGAAGTCACAGATATACCTGATGGCGATGTTATAATCGCAACAGGTCCTCTTACAAGCGATGGGCTTGCAGAGAGTATCGGCAAAATATGCGGTGATTATCTGTATTTTCATGATGCCGCCGCACCTATCGTCACATATGAAAGTCTTGATAAGGGTAAAGTCTTTTTTGCCTCGAGATACGGCAAGGGCGAGGCTGATTATATAAACTGCCCTATGAATAAGGAAGAATATCTCAGGTTCTATAATGAACTTATCAATGCGGAATCCGCTCCGCTCCATGATTTTGATAAGGAACACTTTTCAAAGGACGGGTTCAAGGTATATGAAGGCTGTATGCCTGTTGAGGTCCTTGCCAAAAGAGGAGAGGACACAATGCGTTTTGGACCATTGAAGCCTGTGGGTTTGACAGATCCACGAACAGGAAACAGACCTTATGCCGTCGTTCAGCTTCGTGAAGAGAACGCAGAGGGAAGTCTGTATAACCTTGTGGGCTTTCAGACAAACCTGAAATTCGGCGAACAGAAAAGAGTATTTTCACTTATAACAGGACTTGAAAATGCAGAATTTGTGCGCTATGGAGTTATGCACAGAAACACTTTCATCAATTCGCCTAAGCTCTTAAATCCGCAGTTTAATATGCGAGATAGAGAAAACCTTTATTTTGCAGGTCAAATGACAGGCGTTGAGGGATATATCGAATCGGCGGCAAGCGGAATTTTTGCAGGTCTGAGCATGGCAAGACGTTTGCAGGGCAAGCCTGCGGTTACCTTGCCTGATACCACTATGCTGGGTGCGCTTTCAAAGTATATAAGCGATCCTACTGTGGAGAAGTTCCAGCCTATGGGATGTAATATGGGTATCCTGCCTGAGCTTCCTGAACGTATAAGAGATAAGAAACTGAAATATAAGATGATAGCTGAAAGGGGTCTTGCAGACCTTGACAAGGCTATTGAGGAATTTTAAGGAGAATGTTATGAACATAGTAATTGACGCTTTCGGCGGAGATAACGCACCTCTCGAAGTCATAAAAGGTTCAATTGACGCACAGAAAGATTTCGGAGTTGACGTTACTCTTGTTGGTGATGAAGAAAAAATAAAAAAATGTGCACAGGAAAACGGCCTTGATATCACAGCTTTACATATCAAGCACGCTGATACTGTTATCGAGATATGTGAAGAGCCTACAGAAGTAATCAAGGGCAAGAAGGATTGCTCAATGGCTGTAGGTATGAAGATGCTTGCAGATGGCGAGGGCGACGCTTTCGTTTCAGCAGGCTCAACAGGCGCACTTGTAGTTGGAGCAACGTTTATCGTAAAGAGAATAAAGGGCATCAAAAGACCGGCTCTTGCGACGATACTTCCTACGGCAACGACGCCTACGATGCTTCTTGACAGCGGTGCAAACGCAGACTGCCGCCCTGAAATGCTTACTCAGTTTGGAATAATGGGCTCGGCTTATATGAACAAGATACTTGGTGTCGAGTCACCAAGAGTAGGTCTTGCAAATATTGGTGCAGAGGAGTCAAAGGGCAGAGAGCTGGAGCTTGAAACTTACAAGCAGTTGAAAAACGCACCTGTAAACTTTGTTGGAAATATCGAAGCAAGACAGCTTCCTATGGGCGATTGTGACGTATGCGTGGCTGACGGCTTCTGCGGAAACCTTATGCTCAAGCTTTACGAGGGCATGGCAAAATTCTTCTCAGGGGAGCTTAAAACGCTTTTGACTAAGGATACAAAGTCAAAGATCGCTGCTCTTATGGTAATGAAGAACGTTAAAGATTTCAAGAAAAAGGTAGACTACTCTGAGTATGGCGGAGCGCCTCTACTTGGTACTGCAAAGCCTGTTATCAAGGCACATGGCTCATCAAATGCAAGAGCATTCTATAACGCTATCAGACAAGCAAAACAATTTACTGAAACTAATGTGATAGACGAGATCACAACTGCTATTGAGCAGTTGAAAAGCAAACAGGAGATGTTATAATGGACGAGCAAAAGGCTCTTAAAGAGTTTCAGGAAAGAATAGGTTATAAATTCAAAGACGAAAAGCTCCTTTACGAAGCTCTTTCCCATTCATCATTTGCAAATGAAAACAAGAAGGCAAGAAACAGCAATGAAAGGCTTGAATTTCTTGGAGATTCAGTGCTTTCTATAGTTGTGTCAGATCACATTTTCGAGCATTACAAGCATATGCCTGAGGGCGAGCTTACAAAAATGAGAGCTTCACTTGTGTGCGAAAAAGCACTGTTTGAGTTCTCAAAGAAAATAGAACTTGGCAAGTATATTTTTCTCGGAAAAGGCGAGGAGATAACAGGCGGCAGAGAAAGACCGTCAATTATTTCAGACGCTTTTGAAGCAGTTATCGCTGCAATTTATCTTGACGGTGGTATCGAGCCTGTTTCAAAATATATACTTTCATTCATACCTGAAAATATCACGCCTGATGGAGTTGTTTTCCATGATTACAAGACTATTCTTCAGGAGATAATCCAGAAAAATCCTGAGGAGAGAATAGAATATCACCTTAAAGGCGAGTCAGGTCCTGACCATAATAAGAAATTTACTGTTCAGGTACTTTTGAATACGAATGTTATCGGCGAGGGTACAGGCAGATCGAAAAAGACCGCTGAACAGTTGGCGGCTAAAGAAGCATTGGAACTAATGGGCTATGGGGCACAGTAATATATCTGTCTTCGTGCCGCATATAGGCTGTCCGCATATGTGTGCGTTCTGCAATCAGCGCACCATAACTGGTACAGAGAAGATACCACACGCTGATGATGTTAAGCGTATCTGCACACAGGCAATGAACGAAGTCAAGGACGTTTCCCAGACGGAGATAGCCTTTTTCGGTGGTAGCTTTACAGCAGTGCCGAGAGGATATATGCTCGAACTTCTTGGTGCAGCGCAGGAGTTTATAGGCAACGACAAATTCAAGGGTATCAGGATATCCACCAGACCTGACTATATCAGCACTGAGATACTTGACATTCTCAGAGATAATCACGTTACGGCTATCGAGCTTGGTGCACAGTCTATGTCAGATGTTGTTCTTGAAGCCAACGAGCGTGGACATACTGTTCAGGACGTCGAAAACGCTGCAAAGCTTATAAAAAGCTATGGTTGCTTTGACCTTGGTCTGCAAATGATGATAGGACTTTATAAAAGCAACCGTGAAACTGAGCTGGAAACTTGGTCGAAGATAGCGGCGCTGTCTCCTAAAACAGTACGTATTTATCCCGTTGTTATCCTTAATGGTACAAGGCTCGGAGAGCTTTACAAAAGTGGCGAATATAAGCCTATGGACTTTGACGAGGTAGTGAAAATCTGTTCTTATCTTCTTACAGAAGCCGATAAACTTGGTATAGATGTTATAAAGCTTGGTCTGCACGCAAGCGAGGTCGTGGAGGAGCAAATGTTGGGCGGATTTTATCACCCTGCATTACGTGAACTTTGCGAAGGCAGAAATTACCGCAGTCTTATAGCAGAAGAGCTTGGAAAGCATGGCAATATAAGCGATATAGCTTCTGTTGTGATATCTGTACCGAAAAGGCAGATAAGCAAGGCAATAGGTCAGAAAAAAGCTAATATAGAATATTTCAAAGATCTTGGTGTCAATATAAAAATTGTAGGTCACGAGGGCAGCGATAAAATAAAGATAAACGAAATCATAATGAGGGGTGGTGAAAAATAATGTATCTTAAATCACTTGAATTGCAGGGCTTTAAGTCTTTTCCGGATAAAATAGAGCTGAAATTCAATAAGGGTATCACCGCAGTTGTCGGTCCTAACGGATCAGGCAAGAGTAATATCGGTGACGCTATGCGCTGGGTAATGGGCGAGCAATCTTCCAAAGCCCTGAGAGGTGAAAAAATGGCAGGCGTTATTTTTCACGGCACTCAAACTAGACCAAAAGCGCCTTTTGCTCAGGTAACTATCACCATAGACAACGAGGACGGTGCACTTGAATATGACAGCGACACCGTGTCAGTATCACGAAAGCTTTACCGCAATGGCGACAGCTTTTACATGATAAACGGTAAAGAAGTAAATTTAAAGGATATCGTGGAACTGTTTATGGACACCGGTCTTGGCAGGGATGGTTATTCGATAATCGGTCAGGGCAGGATAGCAGATATCGTAAACGGAAAATCCAATGACCGCCGTGAGATATTTGAAGAAGCGGCAGGCATTTCAAAATTCCGTTCAAAGAAAAAAGAAGCCGAAAAAAAGCTTGCGGCGGCTGAGGATAATCTCTCTCGTATCAATGACATCATGGGAGAGATAGAAGGACGAATAGGTCCGCTTAAAGCGCAGGCTGAAAAGGCGGAGAAGTTCAGAGTCCTTGATGAAGAAAAGAGAAAACTGGAAGTCTCCGTATGGGTGCATAAGCTCAACGAGTATATGAGTCAAATAGCAGGTTATGAGGAGAAGCTTTCTTCTGTAAAAAAAGAGTACGAGGTCATCACGCAGGAGCTTGAAAGCATTGAAGATGATATAAATGACAGCTTTGCAAAGAGCGCTGAAAAATCTGAGCTTGCTGACAGCTACAAAAATCAGATACATCAGGTGGAGCTTGAAAACTCTCAGGCACTGTCAAAGATCGCAGTATATGAGAATGATATTTCTCACCTTGAAGATAATATTTTGAAGCTTAAAGAGCAGATAAGTGAGTCCAACTCATCAAAATACTATCTTGAGGCTGAGTTGAAAACACGCAGACAGAAGCTTGAAGAACTTGACGAGAAAAAAGCAAAGCAGCAGGAAGCTGTAGATTGTAAGGAAAAAGAGCTTTCTGAGCTTATTGATAAAACTGCATTATCTGACAAGTCGGTAAGTGAAGCTGGAAGCTTTATAAATGAGCTTTACATGAAAAAGTCGGAAGTTTCATTCAGACTTGAAAATGCTAAAAACAACCTTTCGGATATTGATGAGCAGATCGAAAATTCTCTTGAAAGAAAAAAACAGCTTGAAGAACATTCAAAACTTTCTTCTAAGGAATTAAAGGAACTGCGTGAATCAAAAAGCAAAGCTGACGAAAACAAGCAGGAGCTTACAAACCGCATGAGTGGACTTGCAAAGCTTCTTGAAACTAGAAACACAAAGCTTTCAGAATGTCGCAAAAATCTCACAGATACGGAAATACAGCTCCGTGACGTTGAGAACAGGATAAAGACTATAGCCGACCTTGAAAACTCCATGGAGGGCTTTCAGTTCAGCGTAAAGCACATAATGAAAGCCTCACAGCAGGGTAGGATAAGCGGCATTTGCGGTACTGTTTCTCAGATTATATCTGTTGAAACAAAATACTCTGTAGCCATTGAAACTGCGTTGGGTGGGGCACTTCAGAACATTGTCGTAAACAATGAGGACTCTGCTAAGAGAGGTATCAGGCTTCTGAAAGAGAACAGAGCAGGCCGTGCAACATTTCTGCCTGTTACATCAGTTCGAGGAAACAGGCTAAATATGCCGCAACTTGAAAATGAGGACGGCTTTGTGGCTCTAGGCTGTGAGCTTGTTAAGTATGACAGCCAGTTTGAGGGCGTAATCAGCAGCCTTTTAGGCAGGATATGTATAGCAGAGGATATCGACAGTGCAACCCTTATCGCAAAGAAATACGGCTATAAATTCCGCATCGTTACCCTGGACGGACAGGTGATAAACGCGGGCGGCTCATTCACAGGAGGAAGCGTTTCCAAACAGACAGGTCTGCTTACAAGAAAAAATGAAGCGGAAGCACTTGCTAAAAAGAAAACAGCACTTGAAAACTCCTTTACAGAGCTTAAACAGCAGGTTGAGAAGCTAAATCAAGAGGTTTCAAAATACACCGCTGATACCGAGGGACTAAGGGAAAAGCTTTCACAGGTAAACAGCGATATACTCCGTTTTGAAATGGAAATAAAGCGTGTTTCAGAGTATTATTCTGACTATGAAAACAAGCTTGATGAGATAGAAACATTTATCGAAACACTGAAAAATAAATACAAGATAGTAAGCGGAGATATCGACAAGGCTCAGACTGAACTTTCAGAGATCGAAGCTGAGATATCAGATAATGAAGCCAAGCTTGCCGACTCTCAGAACGAGCAGGCAGAACTTAAAAATAAGCGTGAACAGCTCAGCGAAGAGCTTTCGCAAATGAAGATAATGGCGGCAGAGTTATCCAAAGACCTTGATGCCTGCAAGCTTTCAATATCACAGCTTAAAGAAACTATCGGCGACAGTGATACTGACAGCGGCAAGTTGAATGATAATATCTCCGAGTGTGAAAAGAAAATAGCCGAGAAGAAAGAGCTTATTTTTCAGACCAAACAGGAACTCAGCGGTGCTGACGAAAAGATAGCCGCCGCACAGAAAATGGCGGAGCAGGCTCAGCGTGAGCATATTGAGCTTGACAATGCAGCAAACAAACTTCGCACCAAGCAGAAACACAAAATGGACGAGAAGGAAACACTTTCAGGTCAGCTTACAAGAGCGGAGGAACAGAAAAAATCTGTTACTGCAGGCTTTGATAAGCTTGTGGCACAGCTTTGGGACGATTATGAGCTTACAAGAAGCGACGCTGCAGAGATAGCCGAGGATATTGTGGATATAACGGTAGCTAACAGGCGACTCAACGAACTTCGTGGAAAGATAAGAAATCTTGGAAGCGTAAACCTTGGAGCTATAGAGGAATATGCAGAAGTGTCACAGCGACACGAATTTCTCACAGGTCAGCTTAATGACGTAAATACGTCAAAAACAGAACTTGAAAAACTTATCGAGGATCTGACAGAAAATATGAAGAATATGTTCACCGATAGCTTTGAGCGCATAAATGCGAACTTTAAGAAAATTTTCACCGAGCTTTTCGGTGGTGGTCAGTGCGAGCTTATTCTCACAGACCCAAACAATGTCCTTGAATGTGGTATTGAGATAAACGTTCAGCCGCCAGGCAAGGTCATAACAAATCTTATGTCCCTTTCAGGTGGAGAGCAGGCTCTGGTGGCTATTGCAATTTATTTTGCAATCCTGAAAATTTCACCATCACCTTTCTGTCTTCTCGATGAGATAGAAGCGGCGCTTGATGATGTGAACGTAAGTAAATATGCACAATATCTGCACCACCTTACAGATAAAACACAGTTTATCACCATTACTCACAGACGTGGAACAATGGAAGAAGCTGACGTTCTGTATGGAGTAACGATGCAAGAAAAGGGTGTTTCCAAGCTTCTTAAAATGGACGTTTCGGAAACACGTCAAATGAAACTTGAATAGGAGTGAAGAAATGGGATTTTTTGAAAAGCTGAAAAATGGTCTTAAAAAGACTAAAGATTCAATGATGGGCAGAATAGAAAGTCTGCTTCATTCATTCAGCAAAATTGATGAAGATCTTTTTGAGGAGCTTGAAGAAACCCTTATCCTCTGCGATATCGGTGTTACAACTTCTGAAAAGATATGCGATAAGCTCAGACAGAAAGTCAAGCAGGAGGGCGTTAAAGAGCCTGAAAAAATCAAGGATATGCTTAAAGAGATAATCACAGAAATGCTCGGTGAGGATCAGAAGCTCGATATGTCAACAATACCGTCAGTTATACTGGTTATCGGTGTAAACGGTGTTGGCAAAACAACAACCATCGGCAAGCTTGCTTATCAGCTTCACAAACAAGGCAAAAAGGTTATCGTTGCGGCGGCTGATACTTTCAGAGCGGCTGCTATTGACCAGCTCGAAGTGTGGACAGAGCGTGCAGGGGTAGACATAATCAAGCACAACGAAGGTTCAGACCCTGCTTCCGTGGTATTTGACGCACTGGCGGCGGCTAAGGCAAGACAGGCTGACGTTGTTATATGCGATACCGCAGGTCGTCTTCACAATAAGAAAAGCCTTATGGACGAGCTGAAAAAGATATCCCGTATAGTTCACCAGCAGGCAGAGGGCTGCGCTCTCGAAGTCCTGCTTGCGCTTGACGCTACAACGGGACAGAACGCAGTTAATCAGGCAAGACAGTTCAACGAAGTAGCTGATATAACGGGTATTATTCTTACCAAGCTTGACGGCACAGCTAAGGGCGGAATAATTATCAGCATAACCGACGATCTGCAAGTGCCTGTAAAGCTTGTTACAGTAGGCGAAAAAATAGACGACATACAGCCGTTTTCAGCAAGAGATTTTGTTGAAGCACTGTTTGAATAATAGAATATTGGATTAGACACTTAAAAGTATAAAATCAGGGGGAATTTTTTATGGATAAGGTTTTGTTTGTAGTTGATATGCAGGAAATGTATGTAGGAAGGGGCAGAGATAAAACCACATACACATATGATGCCGAATCACTTATCGACGCTATAAACAAGCGTATCTCTGCTTATAAAGCTGAGGAGGTCTTTTATATCGTCAGCTACAAAAAGGGACTTTTGGGTGGAGGAATGCCCAAAGAGGGAACACCTGCGGCTAGCTTTCCAGCAAAGCTGAAAGTTGTATCCAAAAATATTTATTCCAAAAGCAAGCCCGATGCTTTTTCAAACGTTGCTCTTGAAGATTTTATGAGAGCAAGGAATGTGAAAGAGATAGAATTTGTAGGTGTTGATGGTGGTATCTCCGTTATCAATACTGCAATAGGTGCTATTGAATGTGGAATGAAAGTTGTTTTCAACGAAGAATGTATCGGTACAGTTTTCAAAGATAAGGCAAACAAATGCCGTGAAAAATTAAAGAAAAATAAGGTAACTTATATACACAGCTAAAGGAGAAAAAATGAAACTTGTTATTGCAAGCAACAATAAAGGCAAGATAAGAGAATATAAACAGATTCTTGAGCCGCTTGGTTATGAGGTGTTCTCGCAATCAGAGGCAGGTCTGATACTTGATGTTGAGGAAACAGGCACTACTTTTGCTGAAAACTCTGCACTAAAAGCAAGAGCTGCATTCAAGCTTTGCGGCTGTGCTGTACTTGCAGACGACAGCGGTCTTGAGATAGACGCCCTGGATGGTGAGCCTGGAGTATATTCAGCAAGATATGGCGGACTCGAAACTGATGATGAGCGTACCGCTCTTGTGCTAAAAAAAATGAAAGAAGTACCTGATGATAAAAGGGGAGCACACTTTACCTGTACAATACACTTTATCAAAGCAGACGGTGAAGAGATAGCCGTTGAGGGAAAAGTATTCGGTAAGATAGCTCACGAGCCTGTTGGCGAAAACGGCTTCGGCTATGACCCTATTTTCATGTATGGGAACAAGAGCTTTGCTCAGGTGGACTCAGAAACAAAGAATACCGTTTCCCATAGAGCAAACGCACTGAAAGCTTTGCTTGAACAGCTCACAAAGCAGTAAACTGAAAGGATTTAGATTATGATTACAACTAAACAAAGAGCAGAACTCAAAGGTATGGCTTCGCTTATACAGCCTGCTTTTCAGATAGGCAAGGGCGGAGTTAATGACGCTCAGGTGGCACAGATAGACGATTATCTGAGAGTTCACGAGCTTGTAAAAATAAAGGTGCTTGACAACTCAATGTACACCGCAAGGGAAGCCGCAGAGGAGATCGCTGAAAAGATATCTGCTGAAGTCGTTCAGGTAATAGGCTCAAAGGCGGTACTTTATAAACGCAATGAGAAGCAGCCTGTTATAAAATTAAAGTCAAAGTAATGAAAATAGGTGTTTTCGGCGGCACGTTCAATCCTGTTCACTTAGGGCATTTAAATTGCCTTAAAAGCGTAGCTGAGCAGGCGGGTCTTGACAAGATGATTGTCATGCCTGACAGAATACCCCCACATAAGCAAGCGGAGGACTTAGCTTCCTCTGAGGATAGGTTGAATATGTGCAGACTTGCTTTTGCAGATATCCCATGTGTGGAAATATCCGATTGGGAACTTAAGCAAGAGGGCAAAAGCTATTCAGTGATAACACTCAGACATCTAAAAGAGATATATCCACATGATAAGCTGTTTTTTATAATGGGCAGTGATATGTTGCTTTCATTTGAAGAATGGTATCGGTATAAGGAGATATTATCACTTTCGGCACTTATCTGCGTTGCACGCTCGCATGAGGACATTGACCACATAGAGGTGAAAGCCAAACAGCTCAAAGCCGAGGGTGGAGAGATAATCATAGTAAAAACCGAACCATTTGAGGTGTCTTCAACTGAGATACGTCAAATGCTCAAAAAAAATGTTGATTGCTCTTGCTATTTGAGTGAAAATGTTGTACAATATATAGTGGACAAAAATTTGTATAACCGAGGTTTTCTAAGTGGCAGATAAAAAAACAATAGGCATTTATAAAGCATACCTAAAAGAACATTTATCAAAAAAGAGATATACACACTCTATGAACGTGGCAAATTCCGCTGTGGAGCTTGCAAAAAGATATGGTGCTGACGCAGACAAGGCTTATGTTGCAGGACTTTTGCATGATGTTGCAAAAGAGATACCAGCATTGGAGCTTGCGGCTATAGTTTCTAAATCTTCACTTGATGTGTGCGATATAGAGAAAAAGGCTGTTCCGCTGTTTCACGGTATTGCAGGGGCAGAGCTTGTGCAGACGCTTTTTGATATCCATGATCCTGAGATAATCTCAGCTATACGCTATCATACAGTTGCCTGTGGCAATATGCCCAAGCTTAGCCAGATAGTATATCTTGCAGACCTTATTTCTGCGGACAGGGATTATAAAGACGTAAAGAAAATGAGAAAGTATGCCGAACAAAGCTTGGAGAAAGCAATGTTTGAGGCTTTGAAATTCTCAATAAAAGACTCAGTGGAAAAGGGTAATACTATCCCTGTTTCCACACTTGAAGCATATAATGATTTTGCCGATAATTCAAAATAAAGGAGATTTTTATGGATAATATTTCACAGAATGAAAAGCTGTCAACTATTGTTAAAGCTCTTGATTCAAAAAGAGCAGAGGACATCAGGGTAATAGAGATCGGTGACCTGACTATAGTTGCGGATTATTTTGTTATAGCAAATGGTACTTCAAGCACTCAGACAAAGGCTCTTGCGGAGGAAGTTGAGTTCAAAATGAGCCAGCTTGGCATTGAACCTAACAGAACAGAGGGCTATCAGGGTGCAACTTGGGTCGTACTTGATTACGGTGATATCATAGTTCATGTTTTCTATAAGGAAACAAGAGATCATTACAATCTTGAAAGACTATGGTCTGACGGCAAGGATATCGACGTAAAGCAGTTCTTACCAGACGAGCCACAGGATTAATTTTGACAATTATAATTTAACAAAGGATTGATAAAGATGAAAGAATACAATTTTTCGGCCATAGAAAGCAAATGGCAGAAATACTGGGACGAGCATAAGACCTTTGAGGCAAGCAATGACTTTTCGAAAAAGAAATTTTACGGACTTGTAGAGTTTCCTTATCCGTCAGGTCACGGTATGCACGTTGGACATATCAAGGCATATTCTGGTCTAGAAGTTGTAAGCCGTAAAAGACGTATGCAGGGCTATAATGTTCTTTTCCCTATAGGCTTTGACGCTTACGGTCTGCCTACAGAGAACACAGCTATCAAAACAGGTGTTCACCCAAGAAAGGTAACAGACGACAATATCAAGAAGTTCACGGGGCAGCTCAAAAGAGTAGGTTTTTCATTCGATTGGTCAAGAGTTATTGATACGACCGATGAAAACTACTATAAGTGGACACAGTGGATATTCCTTAAAATGTTTGAGAATGGTCTTGTATTCAGAGATAAGACCCTTGTAAATTATTGCCCAAGCTGTAAGGTTGTTCTTTCAAATGAGGACTCACAGGGCGGTCACTGCGATGTTTGCCACAGCGAGATAGTTCAGAAAACTAAAGAAGTATGGTATCTGAGGATCACAGAATACGCTGACAAGCTTCTTCAGGGACTTGAAGAAGTTGACTATCTGCCTAACATCAAACTCCAGCAGCAGAATTGGATAGGAAAATCAACAGGTGCATTTGTAAACTTCAAGATCAAAGAGCAGGACGAGCAGCTCAAGATCTACACTACACGTCCTGACACGCTTTACGGCGTTACATTCATGGTAATCGCTCCTGAACATCCTATCATCCAGAAATACAGAAATAGTATTGCAAACATTGCTGACCTTGACGCTTATAAGACAGAGTGTGCAAAGAAGAGCGAATTTGAGAGAACTCAGCTCGTTAAGGATAAAACAGGCGTTAAGATAGACGGTCTGACAGCTATCAATCCTATCACAGGCAAAGAGATACCTATCTACATCTCAGACTATGTTATGATGGGATACGGCACAGGCGCTATCATGGCTGTGCCTGCTCATGATACAAGGGACTATGATTTTGCAAAGAAGTTCGGCATTGACATAATCGAAGTCATCAAGGGTGGCGACATTTCTAAGGAAGCCTACACAGGCGACGGCGAAATGGTCAACTCTGGTGAGCTTAACGGCATAACAAACAAGAAAGAAGCTATTGAAAAGATGCTTACTGTTCTTGAAAAACTGGGCTGCGGTGAAAAGGGCGTTCAGTATAAGATGAAAGACTGGGCTTTTAATCGTCAGAGATATTGGGGCGAGCCTATCCCGATAGTACATTGCCCTCACTGCGGAATGGTCGCTGTGCCATATGATGAGCTTCCACTTAAATTGCCACCGGTAGAGAACTTTGAGCCTGGTACAGACGGCGAAAGCCCTCTGGCTAAGATAGACTCTTTCGTACACTGCAAATGTCCTAAGTGTGGCTGTGACGCAAAGAGAGAAACAGATACAATGCCACAGTGGGCTGGTTCTTCATGGTACTTCCTGCGTTATTGCGATCCTAACAACAATGATGAGTTTGCTTCACAGGAAGCACTGAAATATTGGATGCCTGTTGATTGGTATAACGGTGGTATGGAGCACGTTACACGTCATATGATCTATTCACGTTTCTGGCATAAGTTTCTCTATGACCTCGGTCTTGTACCAACTTCAGAGCCTTATGCAAAAAGAACAGCTCAGGGTCTTATCCTTGGACCTGACGGTGAGAAGATGAGTAAGTCAAGAGGAAACGTTGTTGACCCTAACGATGTTGTTGACGAATACGGTGCAGATGTTCTCAGACTTTATGTTCTGTTCATGGGTGACTATGAAAAGGCAGCTCCATGGAGCGAGAGCAGTGTTAAGGGCTGTAAGAGATTTGTGGACAGAATTTGGGCTTTGCAGGATAAGGTAGTTGACAGCGACGAGTACAGCGACAAGCTGAGATCGCTCATGCACAAGACTATCAAGAAGGTATCCGATGATATCGAGTCAATGAAGTTCAATACTGCTATTGCCGCAATGATGACGCTTCTTAATGAGATATATAACGTTGGCTCTATCACAAAGAAAGAGTTCAGAGATCTTCTTATCATACTCAATCCTTTTGCACCTCATGTTACAGAAGAACTTTATCAGATGATCGGTTGCGAGGGAGTTCTTGACGAGCAGGAGTGGGTAACATATGATGAAGCACTCTGCAAGGACGATACTATCGAGATCGTTTGTCAGATAAACGGCAAGGTAAAATCTAAGCTCACTATACCTACAGACGCAGCTAAGGACGACGTTATCGCACTTGCTAAGGCTGACGAAGCTATCGTTAAGGCAACGGAAGGCAAAAATATAGTCAAGGAAATCTATGTTCCTAACAAGCTTGTAAATCTGGTTGTAAAGTAAGCGAAAATTTCCTCAGAAAAATCAAAAAAAGAGCCAGAAAGCTATTGACATTTTGGTGGAAATATAGTATAATTAAATTTGTAATTATATCGGTTTTATAAATTCCGCAGATTAAAGACAGAGCGGTCCGAAAGAGTAGGACTGGGGGAACGTAAAGCGTTTCAGTTTGCTTTTGCAGACACCTTCACTATCACCGTTGATTTTCGGAAATTCCGATAGAATTGCCTCTGTCACAGGTGGCAAAGGGAGGGAATAATTTTGGCAGAAATCCGTGTTGGAAAGAACGAAACTTTGGATACAGCACTTAAGCGTTTCAAGAGATCATGTGCAAGAGACGGCGTTATCGCAGAGGTTCGTAAAAGAGAACACTACGAAAAGCCTTCGGTAAAGCGTAAAAAGAAGTCCGAAGCTGCTCGTAAGCGTAAATACTAATATGTAATTAAAGGCGGGCATTTTTATGTCCGCTTTTTATTTTATACTACAGGAGTTTTTTTATGTTCAAACCAACTTATGTTTTTGACAAGGTAGGAGAGATAACCCCCGATTTTCTTGCTAAAAAGCATATCAAGGGGCTGCTCCTCGATCTTGATAATACGCTGACAACACATAACAATCCCATTCCCCCACAGTCGAGTCTTGATTGGCTTGCTAAGATGAAAGCGGCAGGGATAAAGCTTATGATCGTTTCAAACAATCATGCTCCAAGGGTAAAGCCTTTTGCAGAGCAGTTGGAGCTTGACTTTGTACCTGAAGGCAAAAAACCGCTGACCTTTGGATATACCAAAGCTATAGCTAAGCTCGGGCTTAATAAGAAAAATGTTGCGGCTGTTGGCGACCAGATATTCACAGACGTGCTTGGTTCAAATCTGAAAGGTATACGCTCCATATTCGTGTTCCCAATAGAGCCTGAAACGAGCCTGCCGTTTAGATTTAAAAGAGCCTGTGAAAAGCCGTTTTTACCAAAGCTCAAATAGCATAAAACGAAAGGAATGATACTAATGTCGGCAAAATTTGGACCTGCGGGAAACAGCGAGGCTTTTTCCATTAAATATAAAACAACACTTCAAGCTCCGGGATATCTCGAAGCAATGGGGCTTGACCACTATGAATATCAGTGTGGCAGGGGAGTTAAGGTCTCCGATAAAATAGCTTTTGCCTTGAAAGATAAGGCTAAAGAGCACAATGTCACGCTTTCGCTCCATGCGCCGTATTTTATTTCGCTTTCAAGCCTTGAAGCTGAAAAGCGTGACAACAGCATAAATTATATTCTGCAATCCTGTGACGCTGCAAGCAGAATGGGTGCTGATAGAATAGTTATCCATTCAGGAAGCTGTGCGAAAATAAGCAGAGAGGACGCTTTGGAACTTGCTAAAGATACTCTCACAAGGGCTAGAAAAGCAGCCGTTGAGCAGGGCTTTGAACATATCGTTTTTTGCCCTGAAACTATGGGTAAGGTAAATCAGCTTGGTAACTTAACAGAAGTGCTGGAGCTTTGCAAGCTTGATGATACGTTCCTGCCGACAATAGATTTCGGACATCTCAACGCAAGGGAGTTCGGCTATATAAAAGGTAAGGCAGAGTATGAAAAAATGCTTGATGAAGTGGAAAATGCTATTGGTCACGACAGGCTTAAAATATTCCACAGCCATTTTTCTAAGATAATGTTTACAAATCCAGGCGGCGAGAAAAAGCACCTGACTTTTGACGATAATCAAGGCTTTGGACCTGACTATGAGCCGCTTATGGAGATAGTCGCAAAGAAAGATCTTTCGCCTATATTCGTCTGTGAAAGTGCAGGTACTCAGGATAAAGACGCACTGACAATGAAGAATTATTATTTGTCGGTAAAATAAAGACAGGAGAGTATTGATATGAAAAAAATACTTGTTATACATGGCCCTAACCTTAATCTTCTGGGCGAACGTGAGCCCGGAGTTTACGGTACAGATACATTCGAGAGCATAAACAACGAGATAATCGAGCATGCAATGAAATATGAGTTTCACTGCGACGTTTATCAGTCAAATCATGAGGGTGAAATAATCGACAAGCTTCACCTTGCCAGAAAAAATTATGACGGCGTTATACTTAACGCAGGTGCTTATACACACTATAGCTATGCTATCAGAGACGCTATCGCCGCAATAAAGATTCCTGTCGTTGAGGTACATCTGAGCAATATACACTCCCGTGACGAATTCAGACACACTTCTGTTATCGCACCTGTATGCGTGGGTCAGATAAGCGGGTTCGGAAAGTATTCATACTACATGGCTGTTGACGCTTTGTATTACAAATGGAAAAATGAAAGCGGTGCAGACAATGACTGATCTTGAAAAACTTTGTTCACGAGTAACAGAAGCGGCAGATTGTGCTGTTATCACTGACGATGTGAACAGAAGATATTTCACCGCAATGAAATCAAGTGCAGGAACACTAGTGGTTTTTCCAGAAAAAGCGTATTTTATCATAGATTTCAGATATATTGAAAAGGCAAAGAAAACTGTCACAGCTTGCGAGGTCATTTTGCAGGACAAGCTCTATGAGCAGATAAACAGCCTTATTGAAAAGCATGGTGCAAAAACAGTTTCTGTTAATGCCGATACCTGCACACTTTCCGAGCTTATCGCATATCAGCAAAAGCTTAATGCTGAGGTCATCGCAGACACAAAGCTTGCGGAAATAATACGAGAGATCAGAACAGTTAAATCCCAAGAGCAGATAGATAAGATAATCAAAGCACAGCGTATCGCTGAAAAGGGTTTTGCACATATGCTTGACTTTATCAAGGTCGGCAAAACTGAAAAAGAAATTCAGTTGGAGCTTGACTATTATATGCTTAAAAATGGTGCTGAAGCTCTGTCTTTTGACACTATTGCACTTTCAGGCTCAAATACTTCGCTTCCACATGGTGTACCATCTGACAAAAAAGTTGAGAGCGGTGAGTTCGTGCTTATGGATTTCGGAGCAACTTATGATGGCTGGCACAGCGATATGACTAGAACTGTATGTGTAGGCAAACCTAGTGACAAGATGAAGTCTGTATACGAAACTGTTCTTACTGCACAGCTTACAGCTCTTGACGCAGTAAAGGCAGGTATGTCAGGAAAAGCACTTGACAAAATAGCAAGGGATATCATAACTGAAGCAGGCTATGGAGATAATTTCGGTCATTCTCTCGGACATGGTGTGGGAGTTGAGATACATGAAAGCCCTTATGCTTCGCCTAGCAGGGAAGATATATTGCCTGAAAATTCGATCGTAACAGTAGAGCCAGGTATTTATCTTGAGGGCAAGTTTGGTGTGAGAATAGAAGATTTTGTTGTTGTTACAGAAAACGGCTGTATCAATATGACAAAAGCCCCTAAAGAGCTTATTTGCTTGTAACTTTTTTTGATTTTTTGGTAAAAAAGTTTTCAAAAGCTATTGCAATAAACAAATAAATATGGTAAAATAAATATAGAGGTATGCGGACATTTTGAACTGTGTACACATTAATTAAGAATGTTTATGGAGGTACTAAATAATGGTAACTGCTGGTGATTTCAGAAACGGCGTGACTTTTGAAGAGGACGGCAACGTAATGCAGATCGTTGAGTTTCAGCACGTTAAACCTGGTAAGGGTGCAGCGTTCGTCAGAGCAAAGGTTAGAAATGTAATTTCAGGTTCTGTTGTTGAAAAGACATACAATCCAACAGCTAAATTCCCAACAGCATATGTTGAGAGAAAGGATATGGAGTATTCTTACAATGACGGCGATCTTTATTATTTCATGGATCCAGAGAGCTATGAGCTTGTTCCAGTAAACAAGGCTGAGCTTTCAGATAACTTTAAGTTCGTAAAGGAAAACATGGTATGTAAGATCCTTTCTTACAAGGGTACAGTATTCGGCGTAGAGCCTCCATACTTTGTTGATCTTGAAGTAACAGAGACAGAGCCTGGTATCAAGGGCGATACAGCTACAAATGCTACAAAGCCTGCAACAGTTGAAACTGGTGCTGAGATCAGAGTTCCTCTGTTCATCAACACAGGCGACAGAATAAGAATCGATACTCGTACATGTGAGTACATGGAAAGAGCATAAGTTTTAACCTTTACGGTTTTTTTAGAAACGGAGGGAATATTATGGAGCTGTCAAAAAAGGTTGCATATTTAAAGGGACTTATGGAAGGTCTAAAGATTGACGATTCCACAAACGAGGGAAAGATATTGACAATTATGGCTGATATTCTTGATGAGATGTCTGCTACAGTTGAAGATATTGCCGAAGAAGTTGACGAAACAGTTGAGCTTGTAGATACTCTTGACGAGGATCTCGGCGAGATAGAAGATCTAATTTACGGTGATGATGACGACGATGATTGTTGTTGCGACGATGATTGTTGTTGTGATGATGATGATGATGATGATGACGCTATGTACGAGTGTGTGTGCCCTAACTGTGGTGACACAATAATGCTTGGCGAGAACATTATCGCTGATGGTTCTATTGAATGTCCAAACTGTGGAGAGAGCCTTGAGTTTGATTTCTCAGAAATTGAGGACGAGGACAACGAGGATTGATCTCATAAAAAGTGTTCAGCAAAATTTAATAATGTGTTTCAGGGGTGGTGAAATTCCACACCGGAGGTGATCGAATAGTATTCGTAAGTCCTCGACCGCAGAAATGCGCTGATTCGGTGAAAATCCGAAACCGACGGTAAAGTCCGGATGGAAGAAACGACAGATCAATAACGCATAAATTGCACCCTGATTTTATTTTCAGGGTGCTTTTGCTTTTGCTGCTGTTTCTCCCGATAATTTTATTATTTGGAGGAATTAAAATGACAAGTGATAACACTATGCCAAGAAATAAAACTTTTACAACAAGAAAAATGGTAACGGTGGCAATGCTCAGCGCCATAGCTACTGTGATATATTACCTTGATTTCCCTGTGCCACTTATGCCAGGATTTATCAAGCTTGATCTTTCAAACGTTATATCCCTGCTGGCAGGTTTCTCAATGGGACCTATTGCAGGCGTGATCGTTTGTCTTATCAAGAACGTTATCCAGTTGATTATAAAGGGACTAGGCACAACAATGGGTATCGGCAACATCTTCGACTTTGTAACAAGCGCAGCTTTTGTGCTGACGGCTTCTGTTATATACCACAAGAAAAAAACCAGAAAGAATGCTATCATAAGCTGTATCATTGGAACTTTGGTTTTCACAGTAATAAGCTTGCCGTTAAATTATTTTATCGTTTATCCTATATACTTTAAAGCATTTGGTGGAGAAGCCGCTATACTCGGTATGTACCAGCAGATAATGGGTAGTGTAAAGAATATTTTCTCTGCACTGTGTATTTTCAATCTGCCTTTTACTTTTGTGAAGGGTATTATTTGTGCATTGGTCACAATTCTTATTTATAAGCCTTTGTCGCCTATTCTTAAAGGCAAAGACTAAAACAAAATTAATGCTGAACACAAAAAAAGCCTTGGCAGGCACATTCCTGTCAAGGCTTTGATATTTATTATTTAACTGCTTCAAGAAGATCATTGATCTTGTCTGTCTTTTCCCAAGCTACATTAAGATCCTCACGTCCCATATGACCATAAGCTGCAAGCTGCTTGTACTGTGGCTTTCTAAGGTCAAGGCTCTTGATTATTGCAGCAGGGCGAAGGTCAAATACCTTTTCTACAGCTGCCTCTATCTTTTCATCAGAAACCTTTCCTGTGCCGTATGTGTCGACCATGATTGAAACAGGGTGAGCAACACCGATAGCGTACGCAAGCTCAACCTCGCACTTCTTGGCAAGACCTGCTGCAACGATATTCTTTGCAACGTATCTTGCAGCATATGTTGCGCTTCTGTCAACCTTTGTCGGATCTTTTCCAGAGAAAGCACCACCACCATGACGAGCATATCCACCGTATGTGTCAACGATTATCTTTCTTCCTGTCAGACCACTGTCGCCCTGAGGACCGCCGACTACAAATCTTCCTGTTGGGTTTACAAAATAAGTAGTGTTCTCATCAAGAAGTTCAGCAGGGATAACTGTCTTTATAACGTTCTCGATAATATCTTCTCTTATCTGCTCCAGTGTTACAGCGTCATCATGCTGTGAAGAAACTACAACAGCGTCAACTCTTGTTGGCTTGCCATCATCATATTCAACTGTTACCTGAGTTTTTCCGTCCGGTCTGAGATATGGCAAAGTGCCGTTCTTTCTAACTTCTGTAAGTTTAAGAGCAAGCTTGTGAGCAAGTGATATAGGCATTGGCATAAGTTCGGGTGTTTCGTCGCAAGCGAAACCGAACATGAAACCCTGATCGCCTGCACCTGTATCGAATGCGTTTTCAGCTCTGCCTTCGAGAGCATTGTCAACACCCATTGCAATATCAGGCGACTGCTTGTCTATAGTTGTGAGAACTGAACAGGTGTGTCCGTCAAAACCATACTTGGCTCTGTCGTAGCCTATACCGACAACTGTATCTCTAACGATCTGTGGTATGTCGATTATAGCCTTTGTTGTTATCTCGCCCATGCACATTACTACACCTGTTGTAGTGACCGTTTCGCAGGCAACTCTTGACATAGGATCCTGCTCCAGCAGAGCGTCAAGTATAGCGTCAGAGATCTGATCGCATATTTTGTCAGGATGTCCCTCAGTAACCGACTCAGATGTAAATAAATACTTTGACATAAAAATACCTCTTTTCTGAATATTTGTTAATCTAAAAACAGCCACAAAAAAAGCGCTTCATTCCGAAACGCTTGAAATTACTCAATTTCCTCATCTTTCGGAAATAACCGCAGGATTTAGCACCTTAACTAACGCTAGGTTGCTGGGCTTCACAGGACCTGTTTCCTCCACCACTCTTGATAAGGCTATTTAATTTTAACAAAATATATTATACACCATATATCGACTATTGTCAACTGTTTTACACATAATTATAGATTATTTTAATGTTTCGTAATAAATCAGCAAATGCTAATAAAAGCATTGACTTACTAGGACAAGTTCGTTATAATATAAAAAGAGGTGAGTTTTTTTGAAAAATGACAATACAAATATAAAAACATTGTTTCTGACCTTTCTTAAGATAGGCGTTTTTACCTTTGGCGGAGGATATGCAATGATAGCCTTGCTTGAAACAGAATTTTGTGTGCGCAAAAAATGGCTTGATAAAAAAGAATTTCTCGATATGACAGCTATATCAGAGTCCACCCCCGGACCAACTGCTGTAAACAGTGCTACATATATTGGCTACAAAATAGGCGGTGTGCTGGGTGCTATTGCGGCAACTGTCGGTGTGTGCATACCGTCGTTTTTTATAATCTACATAATATCACTTTTCTTTGACAAATTTTTGTCTTTAAAAGTAGTCTACGCTGGATTCCGTGGCATTCAGGTGGGCGTAATATATCTCATACTTACTGCAGGACTAAGAATGTTGAAAGCACTTGATAACACATTGCTTGACAAAATTATAATGCTTGGAGTTTTCATAATGATGATACTTTTCACACTTTTTTCTGTGAAGTTTTCATCAGTATTTTATATTATCATAAGTGGTGCTGTGGGCATTGCTGTGTATCTGATTAAAACCCTCAGAAAGAGAAGTACAATAAAATGATATATCTCAAACTTTTTCTCATTTTTCTTGAAATAGGCGCAGTGTCATTCGGCGGAGGATATGGAATGATATCCATTATCCGTGAAAAAGTCCTTGCTTTTGGCTGGCTCAGCGAGGACGAATTTGTGAACTTTATTGCCGTATCTGAGTCCACCCCTGGACCACTTGCAGTGAATATGGCGACCTTTGTAGGCTCATCGCAGGCAGGCTTCATAGGCGGATTGATAGCCACTCTTGGCGTTGTGTTGCCTTCGTTCGTGATAATATTCTTCATAGCTTCGATCATGAAAGATTTGCTTAAATACTCAGGGGTCAAAGCAATGCTTTCAGGCATTCGTCCTTGCGTTGTTGCAATGATACTCGCCACTGGCATTACAATGGCTTTATCTTCACTTCTAAATATCACCACCATAAATTCAAAGCCTGCTTTTGACTATAAAGCGTTGATAATATTCCTGCTTATAGCTTTGGCAGATGTGCTTCTTTTGAAACTGAAGAAATTCAAGCTTTCACCGATCACAATTATCGTAAGCTCCGCCTTTCTCGGCATAATATTCTATTAAAAAAGCTGTAACACCGCAAAGTGCTACAGCTTTTAATATTTGTGATATGAAAATTAACCCAGAAGCTTTTTAAGTCTCTCGTCAACAGCCTTAAGGAAGTCCACTGTATTTACTTTCTTCTTATTTTCAAGTGTAGAAAGCAGATAAAGGTCACCTGTCATAACACCGTCTTCAATAGTTTCGATAGTTGCCTTTTCAAGACAATCAGCAAAGTTCATAAGCTCAGGCAGGTTATCGAGTTCGCCTCTTTTTCTCAGAGCGCCTGTCCATGCGAACAGTGTGGCAACTGAGTTTGTAGAAGTTTCTTCGCCCTTGAGATGCTTGTAATAGTGTCTCTGAACAGTGCCATGTGCAGCTTCATACTCATAAATGCCGTCAGGTGAAACAAGGACAGAAGTCATCATAGCCAGTGAGCCATATGCTGTAGCTACCATGTCAGACATTACGTCACCGTCATAGTTCTTGCAGGCCCAGATATAACCGCCATTTGAACGGATAACTCTTGCAACAGCGTCGTCGATAAGAGTATAGAAATACTCGATACCAGCCGCCTCAAACTTAGCCTTGTACTCGTTATCGTATATCTCCTGGAAAATATCCTTGAATGTGTGGTCATACTTCTTTGAAATAGTATCCTTAGTAGCAAACCAAACATCCTGCTTCTTATCAAGTGCAAAGTTAAAGCAAGCTCTTGCAAATGAAGCGATAGAAGTTGATTTGTTGTGCTGACCCTGAATGATTCCGTCGCACTCAAAGTTGTATATAGTCTCTCTAGTTTCCTTGCCGTCCTTGTCAGTGCAAACAAGCTCTGCCTTTGAGCCAGCAGGGCATTTCATTTCAACATTCTTGTAAACATCGCCGTATGCGTGACGAGCGATAGTGATAGGCTTTGTCCATGTAGGAATGTATGGAGTGATACCCTTAACAAGAATAGGAGTTCTGAAAACAGTTCCGTCAAGAATAGCCCTGATAGTGCCGTTAGGGGATTTCCACATTTCCTTGAGGTTGTATTCAGGCATTCTCGCAGCGTTAGGTGTGATAGTTGCACACTTAACAGCAACGCCGTATTTCTTTGTAGCGTTTGCGGAATCAACAGTTACCTGATCGTCGGTCTCATTTCTGTGAACAAGACCAAGATCATAGTATTCTGTTTTAAGGTCAATATATGGAGTAAGAAGAATATCCTTTATATCCTGCCAGATAATTCTGGTCATTTCGTCGCCGTCCATTTCAACGAGCGGTGTTTTCATCTGAATTTTTGCCATTGGTAAGACCTCCTATAAAGTAATAATGGAATATCCGTTGTTTTTAGCTATCGCAGATATTTTTTTGTAAACGTCAAGACTTGCAATAATAAGCTCATAGCTGTCGCTGTCAATATCTATCATACATATGCAAGCACCTTTGAGATTGCTGTTTAGCTTATGTACAAACTCCTCAGCGTCATCATCGTCATCAGCCTTAAAGTCGTCTGTATAGCTTTCGATCAAGCTGTAGTTTTTAAGCTGTGAAAGTCCCCAGATAATATTCTCGACCTCCTCTGAATAGTCGCAAGGGAAGAGATAGCCGTTTTCTTCAAGTTCGTCTATCATACCTATCCAGCAGATATCGTCAATATCATTTGCTTCCCTGTCAGAAACAACTACGCCTCTTTGCAAATATCTTGAAGCGTTTTTCTCAGCATAAGCCCAAGGGTCGCTTGCACATTCACGAAGAGCTGAAACGACTTCACTGTTATTATCCGTGATAAGTGCGGCGATATCAGCAATGAAAGAATAGTCTTTCACCGCTGATGTGTTATCCCTTGCACCAAAGAGTTTTGAGAAAATCCCCATAGGAAACCTCCATATCAGACTTTATTATTTTGAGAGCTGTTCTCTTGTGTAGTCAAGCAGACCACCTGCAAGGATAATATCCTTTGTTCTGCCTGTAAGCTCGCAGAGAACTGGTATCTCAACACCTGTTGTCTTATTCACAACAGTAAGCTTAGACATATCAGCCTCAACGTCTGCACGAACGTCAGCAAGAACGATCTCATCGCCCTGATTTATCTTGTCATAGTCAGCTTCATTTACAAATGTGAGCGGAAGGATACCTGCGTTGATAAGATTAGCTCTGTGTATTCTTGCAAAGCTTTTAACAAGAACAGCCTTTATGCCAAGATAGAGAGGAGCAAGTGCTGCGTGTTCTCTTGATGAACCCTGACCGTAGTTTGAACCGCCTACGATTATTGACTTGCCCATGTTCTTTGCACGTCTTGGGAAGTCCTCATCACATACTGTAAAGCAGTGCTGTGAAATAGCAGGTATATTTGAACGCAATGGAAGTATCTTCGCACCGGCAGGCATGATGTGGTCTGTAGTGATGTTGTCGCCCACCTTAAGTGATACCTGACAATCGATGCTGTCATCAAGCGGTGAAGTCTGTGGGAAAGGCTTGATATTTGGTCCTCTAAGAACCTCAACGCTGTCCATATCAGTCTCGTCAGCTGGCGGAACAACCATATTGTCGTTTATCTTGAAATGTTCAGGAAGCTTGAACTCAGGCATATCTCCAAGTGTTCTTGGGTCAGTGAGGTAGCCTGTGAGAGCTGAAACAGCAGCCATTTCAGGTGATACCAGATAGATCTGACCATCCTTTGTGCCTGAACGACCCTCGAAGTTTCTGTTGAATGTTCTAAGTGAAACACCCTTTGAGTTAGGTGACTGACCCATACCGATACATGGGCCGCAAGCGGATTCAAGTATTCTTGCGCCTGCTGCTATCATATCAGCAAGTGCGCCGTTCTCAGCGATCATGTTAAGTACCTGCTTTGAACCTGGAGCGATTGCAAGTGAAACGCTAGGGTCAACTGTCTTGCCCTTAAGAATATGAGCTACTTTCATCATGTCAACATATGAAGAGTTTGTGCATGAGCCGATACAAACCTGATCTATCTTAAGCTTTCCGATCTCATTTACGCTCTTAACGTTGTCAGGAGAATGAGGACAGGCAGCCAGTGGTACGAGCTGTGAAAGATCGATGTCTATCTGTTCGTCATAAACAGCGTCATCATCAGCCTTAAGCTCGCTCCATACGTCAGCTCTGTCCTGAGCCTTCAGAAATGCAAGTGTTGTTTCGTCAGAAGGGAAGATAGATGTAGTTGCACCAAGCTCAGCACCCATATTTGTGATAGTTGCTCTCTCAGGGACTGTAAGTGTCTTTACGCCCTCGCCGCAGTATTCTATAACTTTGCCTACGCCGCCCTTTACAGACATTCTTCTGAGAACTTCAAGGATAACGTCCTTAGCTGATACCCATGGAGAAAGCTTGCCTGTGAGATTTACCTTTACTATTTTAGGATATGTGATGTAATAAGCACCACCACCCATTGCAACTGCAACATCAAGTCCACCTGCACCTATAGCGATCATTCCGATACCACCGCCTGTTGGAGTGTGGCTGTCAGAACCTATAAGGGTCTTACCTGGTATACCGAAACGCTCAAGATGTACCTGATGACAGATACCGTTTCCGGGACGTGAAAAATAAATGCCGTGCTTCTTGCAGACAGAACCGATAAATCTGTGGTCATCGGCATTCTCAAAGCCTGACTGAAGCGTGTTGTGGTCGATATAAGCTACAGACTTTTCCGTTCTGACACGAGGAACGCCCATTGCCTCATATTCAAGATAAGCCATTGTACCTGTTGCGTCCTGAGTAAGCGTCTGGTCGATACGGATACCGATCTCCTGACCCTTAACAAATTCGCCGTCAACAAGATGTGCTTTAAGTATTTTTTCTGTTAAAGTAAGTCCCATTGTAACAACAATCCTTTCAAAAATAACTGATATTAATATTTTATAACAAATTGCGATTTTTGTCAAGGTAAATATAAACATTTGCAAGATTTTAAAACGTTTTAGTGTATATTTTTACACGCTATACTGAAATGTACTGCATAAATTTTCATGTCAGCAGGGTTATTACTTGACACAAACAGTCGTATATTATATAATAGTTGTTGTTATAGAACTATCAGGGCGGTGATAAGCGTGAAAATAAAAGGAATATTGTTATTTTTGTCAGCAGCAATGCTTTGTCTGGCAAGCTGTTCCGAGTCGCCAAAACCGACAACTGTGGTAGATAATTCGTTTGCTGCGGCAACTACGTCTGAGGCTGACAGCTACAGCGACAGCACAAATTCCTACTATGACAGCACACCTATCTCGCAGGCATACCTAACAGGAGATACATCAAGTCTTGATGAAAAGCAGACTGAAATATACAACAAAGCAGTTTCAACGATAAATGACCTTATCACACCTGACATGAACGATTACGAAAAAGAACTTGCGGTACATGATTATATAGTTGACTGTGCAAGCTATGACGAAGCACATCTCAATGCGCTTGGTATTGGCCTGCCAAACTCTGATAATCCATATGGCTGTCTTATAAACGGAAAAGCAATATGCTCAGGTTATTCCACAACGTTTCAGCTTTTTATGGATATGCTGGAAATACCCTGCAAGACCATATACGCCACAGATTTTGAGGGCGACGATCACTCATGGAACATAGTTCAGATAGGCGGTAGTTGGTATTATGTTGACGTCTGCTGGGACGATCCTATCCCTGACTTTACGGATAGACCAGTAAGGCACAAGTATTTTAACGTCTCAAAAGAATACATGAAAACAAAACACGTCTGGGACGATACAGAGCTTCCTGATACAGATAGTACAAAGTTCAGCTATATTACGCAGACAGTTACGCATATAAACTCAGTAAATGAGATAGAGAGCCTTATGGAAAAGGCTTTGGATAATATGCAGGACAGCGTGGCGGTAACGTCAGATATGAGCGATTTCCAATTCAGTGAAACTGACCAGATAGACACGAACTTCAATGAGAGAAATATCAAAGGGCTTAGCAAAGTTTTTGACAGCTTCTGCGAAAAGCATACAGATCATCAAGTATACTGTCAACGCGTCCAAAACGGAAATGATATAGTTTTGGTGATATACATGAGAAAATTCAGATAGGAGAGAGCAATGAAATTCAGACCTTGCATAGATATCCATAACGGTAATGTAAAACAGATAGTGGGCGGAAGCCTTTCTGACAAAAACAATTATGCTGTGGATAACTTCGTTTCAGAATATGACGGAGCTTATTATGGCAAACTTTATAAGTCATACGGACTGACGGGGGGACATATTATTATATTAAACCCTGTCGGCAGCGAATTTTACAACGCAGACCTCGAACAAGCCTACAGTGCATTATCCGCATTTGAGGGCGGATTGCAGATAGGCGGCGGTATAAATGATGAAAACGCCACACAATTTCTTGAAAAGGGCGCAAGCCATGTTATCGTGACGAGTTTTGTTTTCAAAAACGGTGTTGTTAATTTCGATAATCTGAACAGACTGGTGAAGTCCGTTGGCAAAAGCAGACTTGTTCTTGACCTTTCCTGCCGCAAAAGGGACGGGAAGTACTACGTTGTGACCGACCGTTGGCAGAAATTCACCGATATTGAAATGAACAGCCAGACCCTAGAAATGTTCTCAGAATACTGTGATGAATTTCTTATCCATGCCGTTGACACAGAGGGCAAAGCAAAGGGCATTGAGCCGCAGATAGCAAAGATAATGGGAAAATACTGCACCATTCCATCGACCTATGCCGGAGGAATTTCCTCATTTGACGACCTCGATATGCTAAAAGAACTCGGCAGGGGAAAGATAGATTTCACCATAGGCTCAGCACTGGATATATTCGGCGGCAATATGAACTTTGAAAAAGTCGCAGGCTACGGCAAATAGCCACGCCTTATGCAATAAACACAATATTTATAGCTGTTTTCTGCATATTTTGGCACAAAAAGATTTGCAATTTAAGTGTAAATATGTTATAATATTATGATACTAATTCAGAAAGGACGAGTTTTTATGTCTAAGATCCGAGTTGCCGTTATTTTCGGCGGAAAATCAAACGAGCACGACGTATCTGTTGTTTCTGCAACTCACGTTATAAAGAGTATACCAAAGGACAAATATGATGTTATTTGTATCGGAATAACAAAAAAAGGTCACTGGATGAAATATATAGGAGATGTTGACGATATTGCGTCAAACAAATGGGAACAGCACCCTGATAATGTTCCATGCGTTCTCAGCCCTGACCCTCTTCACAAGGGCTTTATCGCTCTTGGAGAAAACGGCGAATATCAGAATGTAAAAGTTGACGTTATTTTCCCAGTCCTTCACGGAAAGAACGGTGAAGACGGCACTATTCAGGGGCTTTTTCAGCTTGCTGAGATACCATTTGTAGGCTGTGACTGCATATCCTCTGCAAACTGCATGGATAAGGGACTTACACACACTGTTCTTGACGCAAATGGCATAAAGACAGCAAAGTGGGTAGGCATTATAACCTCAGAGCTTTCACATCTTGACAAAAAGTGTGACGAAATGGAAAGCAAGCTTGGCTATCCAATGTTCGTCAAGCCTGCAAACTGCGGTTCTTCTGTGGGCGTTTCAAAAGCTAAAAACAGAGACGAACTTAAAGCTGCCATAAAGCTTGCATTTGCTCATGACAGCAAGGTCATTGTAGAAGAAACTATAGTTGGCATGGAGTGCGAGTGTGCGGTAATGGGCAATGACGAGCCTTTTGCTTCAACTGTCGGTGAAGTATGCTCTGCAAATGACGAGTTTTACGATTTTGACGCAAAATATAATGACGCCGCTTCCAAAACGCTTATCCCTGCAAGAATGAGCGAGGAGAGCATTGAAGAAATAAGAAAGACGGCTGTCAAGGCATACAGAGCAATGGGCTGCAGCGGACTTTCAAGAGTAGACTTTTTCCTTATGAAAGACGGCACTGTTATTCTTAACGAGATAAATACTCTCCCAGGTCACACGCCTATAAGTATGTATCCACAGCTTATGCAGTACGAGGGAATGACCCCTGCACAGCAGGAAGATAAGCTTATCAAGCTGGCGCTTGATAAGGCGGAGGTTGATTATGAATAACGCCGCCATTGGAGTTTTCGACTCAGGAGTTGGCGGGCTTACCTGTGTGAAAGAGCTTATAAAGCTTCTGCCAAATGAAAATATCGTTTATCTTGGTGACACGGCAAGAGTGCCATACGGCTCAAAAAGCAGAGAGACTATAATGAGCTATGCCAGACAGGATATAGAGTTTCTTAAACAGCATAACGTTAAAATGATACTCGTTGCTTGCGGTACAGTTTCTTCTGTATTGCCTGCAATGGATATAAAATCAGATATCTCCATAAGCGGAGTTGTTGAGCCTGCTGTAAAGGCTGCCTGCTCTGCTACAAAGAATAACAGGATAGGCGTTATAGCCACAAGTGCGACCATAAAGAGCGGCATTTACGGCAAAGCTATAAGAAGCATTAACCCTAACATCAAGGTGGTCGGCAAGGCTTGTCCTATGTTCGTGCCACTGGTAGAGAATGGCTATACTGCCCCTGATTGCGTGCCCGCAAGGTGTATCGCACAGGAGTATCTTGAAATAATGAAAAAAGAAGACGTTGATACTCTTATTCTCGGCTGTACTCACTATCCACACCTCACTGAACTAATTTCAGATATAATGGGCGAGGGCGTAACACTTGTTTCATCAGGTGCAGAGCTTGCGAAATATGCACTCAACTCCCTTTCATACAGCGATGATACGGCTGAAAGAGAAGAGCGTGAGAGCCTTGAGCTTTACTGTACCGACAGCGTTGAGCTGTTTTCTGAGAATGTTGAACGTTTTCTCGGAAACAATATCAATGCACAAATATCAAAATGCAGCCTAAAGCTGTAAACTGGAGGATTTTATTTGACCAGCAAGGAAGTATCAATAAAACTTGTTAGCCGTCAAAGCGACGGTAATACCAAAGAAGAAACAGAGCTTATCTCAGCAGGACTTTATGAAGCAACCGAAAAAGGATATCGCATATCGTATGAGGAGTCTGAGGCAACAGGATTTGAAGGAAGCTTTACAACGCTAGAAACCGAAGGATGCCGCAAGGTGACTATGAACAGAACCGGAACGGTTGAAGCGAATCTTGTTGTTGATATAGGCGAAAAGCAGCATTGCGTTTATGGCACTCCATACGGTGATTTTATGATAGGCATAACCGCTAAAACCATAAGATCAGATCTTGACGAAAACGGTGGAATGCTTTTCTTTCACTATGTTTTAGATGTCAATTCAAGCTATATCGGTGATTTTGAGATAGCTATAGAAGTAAAAGCGGCAAATGTTGTCGCATAATTATATTTGGAAGGACGGAAAAATAATATGACTAATCTCATAAGCGACGCATTTATTCAGGCTAAGGAGCTTGTAATGAAAGCTATGGGCGAGCTTGTTGCAGACGGAACTTTTCCAGCAGAGCCTGTTCCTGCATTTAATACGGAGATACCTGCCGACTCAAAAAACGGTGACGTTTCCACTAATGCCGCAATGGTATGTGCAAGACCTTTCAGAAACAATCCAAGAAAAATAGCAGAAGCTATCGTATCAAAGATAGACCTTAACGGCTCATACTTTGCAAGATGTGAAGTGGCAGGTCCCGGGTTCATCAACTTTTTCTATTCTACTGAATGGTATGCAACTGTAGTTGCCGCTGTTTTGGAGCAAAAAGAGAAATACGGTGAAACTGACCTTGGCGCAGGGAAGAGCGTTCTTGTGGAATTTGTTTCTGCAAATCCAACAGGTCCTATGCACATAGGCAACGCAAGAGGCGGAGCTATAGGCGATTGTCTTGCGTCTGTTCTTGAAAAGGCAGGCTATGAGGTAGCAAGAGAGTTCTATATCAATGACGCAGGCAATCAGATAGAGAAGTTCAAGACTTCACTCGAAGTTAGATATCTTCAGATATACAAGCCTGAAACTGAGCTTCCGGAGGACGCTTATAAGGGTCAGGATATAATCGACCATGCAAACGCATTCAATGAGATATACGGCGATAAGTATGTGAATGCTGACAGTGAAGAACGCCGTCAGGCACTTTGCGATTTTGCTCTGCCAAAGAACATTCAGAAGCTTCACGACGACCTTGGTAAATATAGAATACAGTATGACAAGTGGTTCAACGAAAGCACACTTCATAAGGACGGCTCAGTTCAGCGAGTTATCGAACAGCTCAAAGCAAGCGGTCATACCTATGAAAAAGACGGTGCCCTTTGGTTTAAAACAACAGAGTTCGGTGACGAAAAGGATAGAGTTCTCGTTCGTGAAAACGGTGTGCCAACATATCTTGTGCCTGATATCGCATACCACTACAACAAGCTTGCAGTAAGAAAATTCGATAAGGCTGTAGATATTTTTGGTGCGGACCACCACGGATATATAGCTCGTATTAAAGCTTCTATGACAGCACTTGGCGTTGACGCTGACAGACTTGACATTGTTATCATGCAAATGGTAAACCTTGTCCGTAACGGTGAAAAGTATAAGCTTTCCAAGCGTTCAGGCAAAGCTATCACTCTGTCAACTCTTCTTGACGAAATACCGATAGACGCAGCAAGATTTTTCTTCAATCTCCGTGAGCCTAATTCTCATTTTGATTTTGACCTTGACCTTGCTGTATCTCAGACAAGCCAGAATCCAGTTTACTATGTACAGTATGCACACGCAAGAATTTGTTCTGTCCTTAAAAAGATGAACGAAGAGGGCATTGAAGTTAAGAGCCTCGACAAGGCGGCTCTCAGCGTCCTCACAGCGCCTGAGGAGCAGGAGATGATAAAACACCTTGCTACTTTGCCGAACGTTATAAACGATGCTGCAAAGGCTTATGACCCAGCTAAGGTAACAAAGTATGTTATAGACCTTGCTACAATGTATCACAAGTTCTATAACAACTGCCGTATCATGGGAGAAGACGAGAGCGTTATGCAGGCAAGACTTTCACTTTCACTTGCAGTTAAGCAGGTAATAAAGAATATTCTTGATATGCTCAAGATAACTTGTCCAGAGTCTATGTAATAAAATATCAGACCCGACCGTGGAAAACTCTACGGTCGGGTCTTTTGTTATTTCTGAGTATTTCTTATGTAGTGGAATAGATATTGCTGTGCAATGCCCTCGACACCCTTCACACAAGAGGGAAGTCCGTTCGGATACCATTGTGCAAGCACTCGCTTCACCCACACGTCTTTTGGGAAAGCGTCCGTTTTGTAAAAGCCGAAAAGCAGTGTACAATCAGCAACTTTCGGACCAACACCCTTGATCTTCATAAGCTCGTTTCGTGCATCGTCAAGGGGCATTTCTTTTATCTTTTGGTAGTCTATATCACCGCTCAAAACCTTTTTAATGGCGTCAACAAGATATTTTGCTCTGAACCCTGAACGCAGATACGCAAGGCTGTCTATAGTTTCATCTGCCATATCTTCAGCAGAAGGGTAGCCGCCGTAATGCTCACACAAACGTCCTATAATGCCCTTTATCCTTGGGATATTGTTGTTCTGACTTATTATAAAGGAAGATAACGCCTCCCAACTGTCCTGCCTGAGTATTCTTATGCCGCCTGCAAATGAACAGGCTTTTGACAGAGTTTCGTTCTCAGAGAAGCGGCGTTTAAGCTCCCCATAATCAGTATTCAGGTCAAAATAATCGATCCAAATGTTTTCAAAGTTCTGCACAGTAGTGTCATGAAGCCTAAACACGCCATTTTCGTTTTCCTCACTTATGGTAAGTTTGTTGTTAAGGAAAGCTCCGCTGTAAGTTTTTTTATCTATCTTCTCCCAGCGAAAAGCCTGTCCGCAATCAAGTGTGTCATCTAGTCCAAAATCAGACTGTTTCAGCAAAATGTCACTGCCGCTTTGTGTATAATCCATAAAATTCAGCTCCTATTTATCATAAAATCATCGAATCTACTTGCAAAATTCTACAAAAAATATTATACTATAAATATTAGAATTTTTCAAGCGGATAAAATAAACATATCTAAGAAAGGATAGATCATATGAGAGAAAGCATTCTGACAATACCTGTCACAGATATATTTGAGCCGAAATGCGGCTGTCCAATATGCCGCCTGCGTGATACGTTGGAGCAGAGAACTGTTGAGTACATAATGGGAGCGGCTATGATGGAGCCAGACGTGCGTATGGAGACCAATAAGCTCGGTTTCTGCAAAACACATTTTGAACAGATGAGAGCTTGCAAAAATAGACTGTCACTTGCGCTTATGCTTCAATCACATTTGCAGGATATGCAAAAGCATATTTTCACACGAAAGAAAATGTTTGAGGGCAAGACAGCAAAGCAAAAGAAAGTCAGCGCAGTAAATAACGAATGTTTTGTATGCAGCAAGGTGGATTGGGGAATGTCAAGGATACTCGTTACGCTGTTTGAGATGTATGTTCAACAGCGTGATTTCAGAGATCTTTTTGCTCAGCAGGAAATGCTTTGTCTGCCGCACTATGACCTTTTAGTGTCTATGTGTACTGAAAATATGGATAAGAAATATCAGAAGCAGTTTATTGATGCTTGCGGCGAGCTGACAAGCAAATATCTTGACACTCTTGAAGCGGACGTATCACACTACTGCAAGATGTATGACTACCGTAACACAGGAGCAAATGCCGATTGGGGAAACTCAAAAGACTCCATAGAGCGTGCTATAAAATTTCTTACCACAAGATAAGAAATTTTCGTTACTTTTCGTTACAATGGTTACAGCTTAGATTTTATGCATAAGATTGTAAAAGTACAATTATATGTACAGAAGATCAGCTTATATCATTTAATAGGTCATTGTTCTTTGATCGGGTCATTTTTTTGTACTTTGAATCTAGCATTGTAAATTTATTCTCAAACAAATTCAAAAATTATGTAAAGTGCGGTCATTCCACTGCTGACAAATAACCTTCAGCAGACAAGTTTGTATGTTAATATATTCGTAACATTCTCGTGTGTATTTGTTCCCAAAAGTTAGCGTTTTTTCGCTTAAATGGTCGATTTTCGTTATAATATGAAGTTTTCAACAGCCTGCAAATACCGATAAAACCATGAGTTTTCAACGTTTTCAACATGGTTTTCAACAGAAAATGCCCCTACGAATGTTGAAAACTTTTCATATTCAACATTTTTGCGTTGAAATGTTGAATATTGCACTTTTTTAATGCCAACAATCAGTAATATAATCAAGTAATTGGTATTCAGAGAAGTTGACCGTCATGCTCAAAGGAATTAATAAACAAATCATCGAAATAAAGTGTACAGAAAATGAATGTTTTGATAAGATTCTATTATTTGTAAACGCAAATAAAAATCATCTACACCCTGATATTTTAAGAAAAAATGCTGTTGATATCGCAAGTGCGATAACGGGGGACAAAATGTTTTCGACAAACAGAAAATTCAACTTTGCGGCTGTGATATCAACTATAATTGGTGTGGCAATGCTTGTTCTGCTGCTTATCGCATTGTGTATGTGATAAGCATAAATATCATTGATAAAATTTGTGTAAATCGTCGAAAGTCTGTATAAAAAGCCTGTTTACTATTGGCATTATGGTTTTTTTGTGGTATAATTACGAGTAGTATATTTTTTTGAAAAGGAAAATTCAATGAGTAATTATCAAGATAAAAATAATAATTTAGACGAAGAAAATGAACTGCAGCTTATAATTGGCAGAAACCCTGTTATTGAGGCTTTAAAAGCAAATAAGCTGATCGACACTATCTATATTAACCCTGAGGCTAAAGGCTCTATAACACTTATTTGTAGACTTGCAAAGGAAAAAGGCATAAATGTCAAGCGTGTTACCGAAACAAAACTCAACAATATGAGCAGGGGAGTTTCACATCAGGGTGTTATTGCTATGGGTGCGTGTGCGGAGTATGTGTCTCCGGAGGATATTCTCAGCATCGCAAATGAAAAGGGAGAGGATCCTTTCATTATCATTTGCGATGAGATAGAAGATCCGCACAATCTTGGTGCAATAATCAGAACGGCTGAGGCGGCAGGTGCTCACGGTGTTATCATTCCAAAGAGAAGAAGTGCATCATTGAACGCAACTGTTTTCAAAACGTCCGCAGGTGCAGCAAGCTGGTTGCCTGTTGCAAGAGTTTCAAATCTTGCAGCAACTATTGATATGCTTAAAGAAAACGGTGTGTGGATATACGGAACTGACGGCGAGGGTCAGAGCTATACTGAAGTTAAGCTAACTGGTCCTATAGGGCTGATAGTCGGCTCTGAGGGCTTTGGCATGGGACGTTTAATAAAAGATAAATGTGACTTTTTGCTTAGTTTGCCTATGGCAGGCAAAGTCAATTCTTTGAATGCTTCCGTTGCGGCGGGCATTTTTATGTATGAAGCCGTAAGACAGAGAAATCTATAAGGAACAGGGAGGTTAAGGCTTTGGCTGATAAATTCTCAATAGACGATATAATTTCAGAATACAGCGAAAAAGTTGAAAACGATTTAAAGACTGACGAGTCACAGGAAAACGATGAAATTTTAAATGAAGATACTAATATTGATGAGAGTATTGAAAAAGATAATGATACCAGCGATATAGATAGTGACGGCTATGATCCAATAAAAGCAACAGATTTTGATGATGAATTGGCATCAGATCATACAAATGAGAAAAAACGTAACGAGGAAAATGCTGCACTTATAAATAATCTCACCAAACATAAAAAAGGCAAGGCTGCAAAACAGAGCATTCCGCCTGTGAACAGGGCAAGCCTTAAAGATATCAAAATGGGACTGACAGGAAAAATAATCCCGAAAACAGAGGAGTTTGACAAGGCACTTATCCCTGATGACGCCACCTATGAGGAAAAATCCTCTATATTGTCACAGCACAGAAAGAAGAAAGTTGACAGCTTTGTTCTTAAAACTGACGAGCAGGAAAGCGAACCTGACAGTGATGATACAAACGATAAAGACAAGGCAGGGCAGACAGAGTTTAAGAAGTTTGATGATGCCGAAAAGGTCTTTGGATCTATCCGTCATGTGAAGAGCAACCTTGTTCTAAGGCTTTGTGTACTTCTGTTTACAGGCATTTTCAGCACATTCATCACGGTTGCAAATGACTTGGAACTGCCTCTTATAAAGACATTTGACAGAACGATAACCCCTGCGGCATATCTGTTTGCAAACACTATTTTGGGTCTTATTTCTATAGCGGTGTGCTATAACGTGCTTCTTGCAGGAATGAAAAGCCTATTTAAAAAAGAGGCAGATAATGATACAATAGCAGCAATAGGTATTTTTATTACAGTCATTGCAGGAATAATAAATCTATTTGACCCTGAGTCTATTCGTGACAGTGTTTACCATGTTTACATATCCGTTGCAATCGTGGGTCTGATATTCAATACTCTTGGAAAACTTATGGTGGTAAAACGTACTGAGCGTAATTTTAGGTACGTTGCAGGAGATTTTGAGAGATATGCAGTTACATCCGTTGAAGATGAGGAAATAGCAGAAAACTTCACAAGAGGTGCTGTTGCAGAGCCAAAGATAGCAGCAATGCGAAAAACCGAGTTTGTGGACGATTTTATGAAGAACAGCTACACGTCTGATATCTCAGATGAGTATTCAAAGAAAATAAGCCCTTATATCCTCATTGCAGGCGTTGTTATAGCGCTTTTGTCACTTATATTTGATAAAGGTGCGTCAAACATGAAGGAACGTTTGTTTATAGCACTTGCGGCTTTCTCAGGCACTGTTACCATGTGTTCTTCGTTTGCAGTAATGCTTATAGTAAATGTACCTCTGGCAAGAGCTACAAAGAAGTATTTGCAGTATTCAGCGGTAATGCTGGGATATTCTTCTGTTGATGAATTTGCTGACACAAATTCACTTCTTGTTGACGCTGAACAGCTTTTCCCTAAAGGAAGCATTGAGCTTGCAAACCTTAAGCTTCTCTCAGCTATTTCTATTGAAGACTGCATTTTAATGGCGGCAAGCCTTAGCTGTCAATCGGGAAGTGTTCTTAAGTCTACATTCTACAAAATGCTCAGAGGCAAGACTGAGTTGCTTTATCCTGTTGAAAGCTACATTTATGAGGACGGTCTTGGACTTTCGGGCTGGATAGAAAACAAACGTGTACTTCTTGGTACAAGAGAGCTCATGGAAAACCACTCTATTGACGGTCTGCCGTCAGAAGCAAAAGAGAAGGAGTATACAAATGGGAATGTTGCTGTCTATCTTTCTATTTCTGGAATAACAGCAGCAATGTTCGTTATTCAGGTATCGCCTAATCTGTCCGTTACACGTTGGCTTCAGGAACTTGAACTTGAAGGTATCACAACAGTAATAAGAACAGTTGACGGCTTCCTTTCACAGCGTTTTCTCTCTGATCTCTTTGATATTGAGAGCGACAGCGTTAAGCTTCTCAGCTTCAGATATCACAAGGATTACGAAAGCGAAACCGAGTACGTTCCACGTCAGGCTTCATCAATGCTTTGCAGCGGACATTTTCCGTCATTTGCAATGCTTGTGATAGGTGCAAAAAGGCTCAAATTTACCGCAGAACTTGGTGCGTCAGTGATGTATGGTGCAACGATACTTGCGGCGCTCATAGCCCTTATAATGATGCTGGCAGGTTCGTTTGTTCAGCTTACTCCAACGTTAGTTATCGTCTACAATCTCATTGTAACGGGCGTAGCGTTGCTTATACAGCACATCAAAAAACTATAAAAATAAAACCTCGGCCTGTAGTGATACAAACCGAGGTTATTTTTTACTTATTGCTTATTGTCCAATCTATTGGCTGAATATTGTTACTTACAAGGAAATCGTTAACCTTAGAAAAATGCCTGCATCCGAAAAAACCATTATACGCAGACAATGGAGATGGATGAGCTGCCTTGAATACTGCATGAATAGGGTTCGTTATAAGTGGTGCCTTAGCCTTAGCATTGCCACCCCAAAGGATAAACGCAGTAGGCACATTACGCTCATTAAGCTTTTTTATTACAGCGTCAGTAAGCTGCTCCCAACCTTTACCCTTATGAGAATTAGGCTGACCCTGACAAACAGTAAGAACAGTGTTCATCATCAGTACGCCCTGCTTAGCCCAATCGGTAAGTTCGCCATTATTAGGTATAGGGATACCAAGATCAGCGTTAAGTTCTTTGAAAATATTCTGCAAAGACGGTGGTGGATTCACACCAGCTTTAACGGAAAAACAAAGACCATGAGCCTGTCCCGGACCATGGTAAGGATCCTGTCCAATGATAACAGCCTTGACGTTTTCATAAGGCGTGTACTTCAATGAATTGAAGATATCATGCATATCAGGATAAACAGTGAAGTGTGAATATTCGTATTTCAAAAATTCACGGAGTTTCAAATAATATTCCTTTTTAAACTCATCAGCCAGAATATCGTCCCAGCTATTTCCGATATGCACCATTATACAGCACTAATGACAGTTCCAACGATCAGACCGAGTATAAGTGCGGCAACCAAAGCGAGAACGAGTATTCTCATGACCATAGGTTTCTTGTCGTTCATTAACTATCGTTCCTTTCATAAAATATACTACTATAATTTTATCATATTTTCGCTGTAAAATCAACTGTTTGGAGGAAATTTATAAAATAATTGTTTTCTATACTAATCATCAATTTCTTCAAACCTGATTTTATTTGCACATTCTGATATATTTCTCACAGATATATTTCCCTAAAAATATTTTTTAGGAATTCCTTGTGGAAAGGCACTACAGTAGAATAATACATTCTTATTTTTACCTTTAAAATTCTTGCAAGAAGTGCAATCAGGAATAACAACACACATTAATTATTTCTCCTTCAACTTTGCAAATATATAAATTGTATACTTTTTTTTATTATAAACTGTCCCTCAATTGTTGTCAAGGGATTACCGCATTGTAGCATAGCTTGACAGCACGCAAAAGACAGTGTATACTTGAATTAGTGTTCAAAGGATAACAGAGCAAAACGGACGAGAGCACCACAATCAGCCCCTCTCGCAGTGGGCACGGAAAGTTTCACTAAATAAAAATTTAGTGAAACTTAGAGAAGTGATAAATAAGGAGAATAGAAATAAATGAAACAAGCATATGTAGATGATTGCCCATATTATCTTGACGATTTTCTAACTAACATGAAAGTTGTCAAAGACCGTTCTGACCGCACTGAAGAAGCTTATTTTATTGATATCCGAACATTTCTGCGATATCTTAATGTCAAGCACCATGCAGTTCCAGCCGAAACGCCTTTCAATAAAATAAAAATAAAAGAAACGCCAATAGAATGGCTCGAATGCTTTTCACTAAACGATGCTTATGTTTATTTAAAGTATCTCAAAGATGAGCGCAATAATTCCACAAAGACCCGTGCAAGAAAATGTTCAGCTTTGAAACAATTCTATGTTTATCTTTGCCAAAAAGCCAAAATTATTTCAAACAATCCGCTTGATGATCTTGAATTGCCACATATAAATCAAGCCTTGCCTAAATATCTGTCCCTTGAACAAAGCCTTGAGCTTCTTCGTAATATCGACTCTAAAAATCAGGTGCGTGATTATTGTATCATTACTCTGTTCCTTAACTGCGGTATGCGTTTGAGCGAGCTTGTGGGCTTGAATTTAAGCGATTACAGCCGAGATAACAGAACTCTGCGTGTCCTCGGCAAAGGCCGCAAGGAGCGCATTATTTATCTTAACGACGCTTGTGTTTCTGCACTTGATGAGTATATTGACACTACCCGCCCCCATGTGGAACAAACTGCCATTTTTTTATCGGCTAACAAAACAAGGATAAACAAGCGACGTGTTCAACAAATAGTAGATGAACAGCTCCAGCGTGCAGGACTTAGCAATTTGGGTATTACCACCCACAAACTCAGGCATACAGCCGCAACCCTAATGTACCAACATGGCGGTGTAGATACTCTTGTACTGAAAGATATACTCGGTCACAAAAGCATTGCGACCACTGAGATATACACACATTTATCTGATGAAAACATCAAAAAGGCCATGGAGTCGAATCCATTGTCTGAAGAAATTGAAAAGAAAAAGAAGTAAACAAAAAGCCATGTGAGGAAAATCACATGGCTTTTTTGCTATTTTTTCATACGAATTATAGAATGTTCTGGAAACGTCAGATCTGATCTTATCGACATCTTCATAGCTGCATGATTTGCAGTATCTATGGAGTTGTCGTATTCATCAAACATTTCCTCCACCGTGAACTTCACAGTGCTACCAACAGGTGAAAGCACTTCAATCTCGTCGCCCTTGTTGAATTTGTTTTTTTGAGTACAGTATATTCTTCCACCGCTACAACCGTCAACCACAGCCACAACGTCATATTCACGAATATACCCGCCGTTTTCGTAATACTGGCTCTCCTTTGGGTGACCAAAGAAAAATCCTGTACAGTATGCTCTGTGGCTTACCTTGAAAACTTCGTCCTTAAGCCACTGTGGCAACTCAAAATGCTCCGGATCAGACTTATAGATATCCATAGCTTTTCTGTAGGCATTTGTGATAACGGACACATAATACGAAGATTTAGCTCTGCCTTCGATCTTAAAGCTGTTCACGCCTGCCTCTGCAAGTTTATCAATGTGGTTGAGCATACACATATCCTTGGCGTTGAGGATATAAGTTCCTTTTTCGTCCTCAAAAACAGGATAAAACTCATTGGTGCGCTTTTCTTCCATAAGGTGGTATCCCCAGCGGCAAGGCTGTGCGCACTCGCCACGATTTGCGTCACGGTTTACAAGGTACTGGGAAAGCAAACATCTGCCTGAAAAACTTACGCACATTGCACCATGTACAAAGCACTCAATTTCAAGATCTTTAGGGGTCTTTGCTCTTATTTCGGCGATCTCCTCGAGAGAAAGCTCTCTTGCAAGCACTACCCTCTTAGCACCCATGTTATAAAATTCATTTGCAGTAACATAATTTACTATACCAGCCTGTGTGGAAACATGGATCTCCATATCAGGTGCATATTTTTTTATCAGTGAGAAAACACCGATATCGTTGGCTATCATAGCGTCAACGCCTGCCGCAAGAGCGTCATTCACAAACTGCTCTAAATGCACTATCTCGTCATTATGAGGAAGCGTATTGCAGGTCAGATACACACGCTTACCCCTGCTGTGAGCCTCGTCACAGGCTATTTTCAGAAGCTCAGCGTCAAAGCTTGCAGAGGCGGCTCTCATTCCGAAAGCCGTACCTCCAAGATAAACTGCATCAGCACCAAAATCCAGCGCCGCATACAGACGTTCCATATCTCCCACAGGAGCAAGAACTTCAAGCAAATTATTTTCAGTCATTAAAATTTCAATCCTTTATTACTTTTTCTTTGCAAGTCCAGCCTTAACAAGATTTTCCTCATGCTCGTCAAGTGTCTTTGCATAGAATGTTTCGCCCGTCTTAAGATTATTACAGAAGTAATAGTAATCAGTCTTCTTAGGCTCAAGAACAGCGTTTATTGCAGCCATACCAGGGTTGCATATTGGTCCTGCCGGCAAGCCCTTGCACTTATAGGTATCATAACACTCGGTATAATGCTCGATAGAAGCTGTGTTGTCAGCCTCGGTCTTTATAACATTCTTAATATAATTTGTTGTTGTATCAGACTGGAGCATAGGATAGGTGTCAGGGTCATCAAGTCTGTTCAGGAATACCGAAGCTACCTTTGGCATTTCGTCCTCAGAAGCGGCTTCAAGCTGAACGATAGAAGCAAGGGTCATAACTTCGTTAAGTGACATACCGGAATTTTTGATCTTAGCTTTGACGGTTTCGTATTTCTTTTCAAACTGCTCTCTCAGCTTCTTGGTAACGTTTCCTGCGCTGTCATTCACATAAAACTCATATGTATCAGGATAGAAATAACCTTCCATGCGATAGAACATATCGCCGTTATTATCAACATCATTTTCAAAGTCAAAGCCTTGATTTTTATTGAATTCAAACAGGAAGTCGTCAGCAGTGCAGACCTCATTATCTTCAAGCTTTTTAGCTATGTCAAGAAGATTTTCTCCCTCTGTGAATGTAATGCTTACAGTCTTGTATGACTCTCTCATTTGTGAAAGTTTTTCGATTATTTCAGAATATCCGCTTGATGGCTGAAGTGTGATATCACCAGGATATATAGCTGCAGGCTTTTCAAATTTCAAAGCAAGCATAAACAGCTTTTTGTTCTTTATAACTCCCTCATTTACAAGTATATCAGCTATCTCACTGTTTGTTGAGCCTGCAGGGATATTAAATCTGATATCCTCGTCAGTTTTTCCGATACCATAATACTCCATGCCAATAGAAATGCCGCCCACTGCAAGCACTAAAGAAACTGTAAGAATTACTATAACAAGTATAATTCCGCCAAACACCGAATTATTTACCTTGCTTTTCTTTCTTTTTTTCTTTTTCTTCTTGCTACTTTTTGACTTTTTTTCTTGCTTTTCGGGCTTCTCAGGCTCTTTATCCTCGTCTTCTTCGCCTTTGTCTTCCTCTGACTTGTCCTCGTGAAAAGTTAGGATAGGTTCAGGCTTGTCATCGGTCGCTTCTGGAGTTTCCTGTGGTTTCTCGTCAGTATTATCTGCCTGTTCACAGGCTTCGGAACTGTTCTCAGTGTCAGCGATAGGCTCTGCTTCAACGCTTTCTTCGTCCGCTTCATTTTTCTCGGCAGACTTTATCTTTGCGTTGACATCATTTATTATATCGTCAACATTAAAATTCAGATCGTCCATTATTTACTTCCTTTCCTTTGTGTTTATAGTATATATATCCTTATCAGTAAATACCTTGTCTACAGAGATATCATAGCCGTCATGCCAAAAACTTTCTGACATACAGTTATCGTAACATAAACCTAGCTTCATGCCATTATAATCAGCCAAAAATCTGTCATAAAAGCCCATACCAAAGCCAAGCCTGTATCCGTCTTTATCATACGAAAGCGCAGGCACGATACACAATGCATTGTCAAAAACGCAGTATTTCTCACAACTTTCATCAGGCTCAAAAATGCCAAACCTACCCTCTTTGAGATCATAGATGCTGTTTATTCTGTAAAAATACATAATATTGCCGTTTTTTTCACATCTCGGGCATAGCACTATCTTGCTCTTTAGCGCCTTTCTTACTATCTCCGCCGTAGACACTTCAATATCAGAGGAAACATATGCAAGCACAGTTGTGCAGCTTTTATACTCCTCGCTGTCAAGGAAAGCTTGCTGAACAGCCACATCTGCCTGTTTTCTTTCTTCCGCAGACATACTAAGACGTATCTCTTTGAAATGCTTTCTTAAAGCTTTCTTATCTGTCATTTGCTCTGCATACCTGATTCAAGGGCTTCTGCCTTTTCTTTTGACACAAGAAGCTCTACAAGCTTGAGTGCAAACTTCATGCTGCAGCCTGCGCCCTTTGCAGTGATGAACTTACCGTCAACAGCCACAAGTCTGGCAGAATGTATCGCACCCTTAAGATCTTTCTCATAACCTGGAAAACAAGTTGCATATCTGCCGTCAAGAAGACCCTTATGACCGATTATGGACGGAGCGGCACATATCGCCGCAATGTATCTGTTATTATCAGCACAGTAATCAACTGCACCAAGCACATCAGGGCTTGCTTCAAGATTTAAAGTACCCGGCATACCACCTGGGAGAACTATCATTTCGAGCTCGTCATTAAGAACTATCTTATCCACTGTTGTATCGGTCTTGACAGGAATGTTGTGTGAGCTGACTATCATATCAGAGCCTACACCTACAGTAAAAACTTCAACGCCTGCTCGTCTGAGCAGATCCACAGGGGCAAGAGCCTCCATTTCCTCAAAACCATTGGCAAGAAATACATAAACCATAACAAATGACTCCTTTCGATCATCTGAAAGTAATTACATTTTTATTCAAAAGAAAAGCAGGATTATAAGAAAGCTTTGACTTTCTAAGACCCTCTATTCCTAGATCCTCTTCCCTGTTGATGAAGCTGAGACCCTTTGCGTTATGCGACGCAAACTGACTACACAGCATAGGATATGCACCCTGAACGTCAGCGAGTGCTTTTTCTATATGCACCACAAAGGTATCCGAATTTATTTGTTCACCAACCGTAAAGCCTGTCATTTTATCATTTCTGTAAAGCACAGCGCCTTTAAGTCCGAGCCTATCCATATTCGTAAGAAAAAGATCAATAGCATATTGCTCAACCACCGCCGAAGGATCGTTAGCGTTGTCATTCTTATTATAAAACTCAGCCGAAAATTCAATACAGCTGTCTATTTCCTTATCAGTAAGCTCTCTGTATTCCCAAGGCTCGTCCATGAAACGCTTTATGTGGTTACGCTTGCCGTGATACTTTTTGCCTTTAAGCTCGATAAGGTCGGAAGCATTGTAAATATAGTCTGAACTGTCCCTATCATACTCGCAGATGATTTTATCACCATAATATTCTTTTATCCAGCTTAAGTTATCATCTGTTACAGAAGATACGATAAGCGGCTTTCCCTGGGCGGAAACATATTCTTTAAGCTCATCAAAAAGCCTGATATATTTTTCTTTGCCCTCAACGTCTATTTTAACGCCCGCAGGAAATGTAAAATACGGCTGACCGTCCTCAAAGGAACAGCTTATATAAAAATCACCATGATGTGTTATTACAGTGTCATTAAGTCTTTGCCACGCCATATTATTTGCAAAGCAATACTCTGCTCCTCTGAAATCTGATACTGCAAGACACTTGGTTATCCATTCTTTGTCCTCAAAACTTATTTTTCTGAAATCAAACATTAAACACACATTACTTTCTATTGATTAACCCCAGAACATCTCCGAAAATCTTATCTTTTGTATAAGGCTCGATGCCATCGCTGCAAGGAATAATATCCCAATCCTGTTTCTCAGCGGTAAACAAAGCGGCTTCACGGCATTTTTTCAGATACTCCACATTTGCTTCATGGATATCCTTTTTGCTTTCATCTCCGCCGTATCTTCCCGACATCAGCTTTTGAGATATCTCTATTGGCATATCCAAGAATATCACCTTGTCAGGTCTTGGAAGCCCAAGCTTGTCATACTCGTAATCTTCAAGCCAGCCTATAAAATCTTCCCACTGCTCTTTCGGCAGTTTTGTCATCTGATAAATGCAGTTTGAAGTAACATATCTCGCTGCAAGTACAAGACTTCCCTCTTTATAGTCATGCTCCCAAAATTGCTTGTAGCAAGCGTATCTGTCAACAGCGTAAAAGCTTGACGCCGCATAGGCATTCACGTCAGCAGGAGTTTTGCCTATCTCACCGTTCAGATACATTTTTACAAGAGCAGACGAGGGATTATCATAATCAGGAAAGCTAATAGCCTTATACTTTATACCGTTTTCACTGAAATAAGCTGAAAGCATTTCAAACTGAGTTGATTTTCCACTTCCATCAAGTCCCTCAAGAACTACAAGTCCAGATCTATTCAACATTATTCATTTCTCCGTAAATTTTCTTTACTTCAGCCATTTTTCCGCAGCTCATTGCGCCCTCCGGACACTTGCCTTTCATTACACATGACGGACCTGCGTTCTTGAAAAGCTCAGGAGCGACCTGCTTGCAAAGTCTGAGCATTTCATCAGCCACAGCCTTTATCTCCCATTGTGCTCTGTTACAGCATCTATGCTGGAAGAAATTAAACAGTGTTCTGACGTTCATTGTCACAACTATCTTTGTTTCACAAGCGTTTGGAAGAACAAATCTTGCGTCCTCATAGGCTTTTTTCTTAGCCTTGTTAAGTGCGTCCTTTTCAGACATACCCTGCTCCAAAAACGCTTTTTCATGTGTATTTGTAAGTATGTCGGCAATCTTATTATAACACTCAAGTAGCTGATCCATTTGCTTGTCAAATTCAGCCTTTGCTTCTGGCACAGCCTCTATTGATGGTGGCGTGATAAACTCAAAGCCGCTTTCATTTACATAACGCTGGCTTTTTTGAGAGTAAGACGCAATTCTGTGTCTTACCAACTGATGAGAGCAGGCACGGGATATCCCCTCTATGCCAAAAGTAAAAGAAACGTGTTCCATAGGGCTTTCGTGACCAATAGACACGAGCCTTTCAATAAAGCTCTTTGTTTTTTCTTCCGTAAGACCCTCTCTAAGCGAGGCGATATCACTGCTTGAATAGCAAAGTTTTGCAGCAGTAGCAACCACCTTTTCAGGCTCAGGTGTATGGGTAATAAGCTCAACTCTCATCATATATGATCCTTTCCACATATTTTTTATATTATACCATTAAAAAGCCTACAAGTCAACATTTTATTTTAAATCACCCACTATTGCCATTTTAAATGCACAAAAAAGGCAGCAAGCTAACCTGCTGCCTAAAATCATTCAATTCACGCCTATCACTGTTAGTAGAAAAAATATCATCATCACCGCCGATACGCTGCTAAGAACAAGTCCAAATATCACACAGCAAACTGCATTCAGGTCAAAAACTTCATTTCTTTTGCCGTCATATCTGAGCCTACAGACCTTATCGGGTATGTATATCTTTGAGCGCATTACTACCTCATATGGGAATACGTTTGGATACTCACTATCACTAACCTTGTAAAACGCTGTATCAAATTTCTTGCCCTCTGCCCTGCCGAAACGCACAAACTTTCCTTTCACGCTTTTCGTTCCAGTAAGTTTTACAGCAGAGTATACAAAGAAACCAAAAATAGCCAGTAGCAGGATAACAAGAAAAACTATGAACATTATAGGAACTATAACAAAGTCTGCGCCAAGACACATGGCAAGCACAAGAACAACCGTGGCTATGATAACAAATTCCATGACTGTCCCCTACAAAAGACTTCTGTAATAGTCGCTAAGACGCTTAGCGTTAGCTTTCAAAAGCTCGTCAGCCTTGTTTTTAACGCTTTCATCTGCAAAAATACCACGCTTTGAAAGTTCAGAAGCCTGCTTGGCAAGGTCTATTGCCTTTTGAAGATCCGTGGCACTGTCAGAGCCTGAATACTCCCTAGCCACCATAAGGCAAGCTTTCGCCTTAAGCGCACATATCTCATCTGAAAATTCGTCATCAGCGTCATACTCTATAACAGCCTTATAGTTCTTGTTTATAAATTCTGTCCGTATACTGATATAGCCCTCTGCGTCAGGGGCATTTTTGGAGTCGTTTTCATCAGGCAGAAGGGTATTAGGCTCTATCTCCAACACCTTGCAGAGGTATTCAAGGGTCTTTACCGACGGCGTTGCTGAGCCGCTCTCTATCTGACTAAGCATATTGCGGGTTATAAAATCACCCACTACCTCGCTTTGAGTCATTTTCTTTGCAAGCCTTGCCTCTTTTATCCTCTTGCCGAGAGTATTTTTCTCCATTATATCGCCTCACTTTATTTACTGTAAATTTCATTTACTTATATGATAGCAGATAGTAAAACAGATTTCAAGTGTTTAACGAAAAATTTACAATTTTTTTGTGCTATGCCATATCTAAAAATAATTTTAATTATTGTTGAAAATCTATTGACAAATAAGATAAAAGAGTATATAATAAACGTAAATAATATTTACATTGGAGGTGTAAGCTATATGAATGAATGGTGGGACGGTTTGTCGCTTTTACTTAAAGTGCTGTATTGTATAGCGTTTCCGTCAACGCTTATACTGCTTGTGCAGACTTTGCTTTCTATGTTCGGTTTTCATGACGGTGGAAGCGGTCACGATTTCAGCGACACGTCAGGTCTTGATCTTGATGTTGATACCAACATCAGCGGTCACGGAGATGTGGATATTGGTCACTGTACACATGATATCGGCTGTGACCACAACGTAGACGGCGGAAACCCTGCAGATTTTGCTTCTATGAGAATGTTCACGCTTCAGACCATAGTTGCTTTTTTCACTGTGTTTAGCTGGTCATCTATCGTTCTTGTAAGTTCAGGTGTTTATCCAGCACTGTCTACAGTTATCGGCTTTGTTCTGGGTCTGGCGACCATGCTTCTTGTAGCAAAGATAGTTCAACTTTCTGCAAGACTTGCTGAAAACGGTACGGCTGATTATAAAAATGCTATAGGAGAAACTGCTACTGTTTATATCCCCTGCCCACCTAAAGACCATGGGCTTGGTAAAGTGAATGTTATGATAAACGGACAGCTAAGAGAAGTCACTGCAATAAACAATGGCGATGAGCTTATAAAGACAGGAACTCAGGTCCGTATTATCGATTTGCAAGGAGATACTGTCGTAATAGAAAAGTAAAAGAATTGATAGAACAAAGGGGTGCTAAACATAAAGATTCTGTGAAATGACCCGTCTTGAGGTTATTATAATATTATTTGTGTGGGAGGAAAAATTATGGAACCAGTAATCATCATCTGCGTGATAGTCGTTGTGCTTTTTGCGGCAATTATGGCGATACTGTCACGCTACAGAAAATGTCCGTCTGATAAGGTGCTTGTTATCTATGGTAAAGTAGGAACAGACAAGAATGGTCAAGCAAGAAGCGCAAGATGTATCCACGGCGGTGCGGCATTTATCGTGCCAATAATCCAATCTTATGAGTATATGGATCTTACTCCTATATCCATAAATGTGGATCTAAAAAACGCTCTTTCAAAGCAGAACATCAGAATTGATGTTCCGTCAAGATTTACAGTTGGTATCTCGACAGAACCAGGCGTTATGCAGAACGCTGCTGAAAGACTTCTCGGTCTTAAACTCATTGAGATACAGGAGCTTGCAAAGGATATCATATTCGGTCAGTTGAGACTTATTATCGCAACAATGGATATCGAGGAAATAAACTCGGACAGAGATAAATTTCTGCTCGCGGTATCAAACAATGTTGAGATAGAGCTTAAAAAGATAGGTCTTAAACTTATCAACGTAAACGTAACGGATATTACAGATGAGTCTGGATATCTGGAAGCTCTCGGTAAAGAAGCTGCTGCAAAGGCTATCAATGACGCTAAGAAGTCAGTTGCCGAAAAACACAGAGACGGTGAGATCGGTCAGGCAAACGCTCAGAAAGACCAGCGTATCCAAGTTGCTGCTGCAAACGCTTCTGCTATCGACGGTGAGAACCAGGCCAAGATAGAGGTTGCACAGTCAGAAGCCCTCAGACGTGAGCGTGAAGCGGAAGCTCTCAGACAAGCTACAGCCGCCGAAGCTGTTCAGGCAGCAAAGGCAAAGCAGGAAGCTTACATAGCTCAGCAATCCGCCGAGCAGACGAGAGCCGAACTTGAAAAGGCTACACAGACCGCCGATGTTATCGTAAAGGCTCAGATCTCAAAGCAGCAGGCCGAGATCGAAGCTGAAGCGCAGGCTGAGGTAGTAAGACGTAAAGCAAAGGGTGAGGCCGATGCTATATTTGCAAAAATGGAAGCTGAAGCAAAGGGTAATCAGGAAATACTCACAAAGCAGGCAGAAGGTATGAGAAAGCTTGTTGAAGCAGCAGGCGGAGACGCTAATGCAGCTGTTAAACTCATAGTTGCTGACAAGCTTGAAGAGCTTATCTCTATTCAGGTAGAAGCTATCAAGAACATTAAGATAGACAAGATAACAGTGTGGGACACAGGTGCAGGCGCTGATGGAAAAGGCTCGACAGCAAACTTTCTAAGCGGACTTATGCAGTCAGTTCCTCCGCTGAACGATCTGTTCAAGCAGGCAGGAATGTCACTCCCTGATTTTCTTGGCGAGGACATACAGGAAGCTTTGAAAAAGTCACAGGAAGAAGCAGTAAAGAGAGCTGCCGAGGCTGATAATGCAGAAACTCTCGACCCAAAAGATGTTGAGGTAATAGAGCCTAACAAATAAATAATTGTCACATAAAAACGCTGAGTGAAATTGTTTTTCACTCAGCGTTTTTTCATTTTCCAAATAGTAAAAATCAATAAGGCTCTATAACCACCGCACAACCCTCTTTTAAAGACTTCTGTACGTCGATGAAGCGTTGATTTCTACTGCCCATAAATTTCAACTCAAGGCTTCGCTGCGATAGAATGAATGGTCCGTCAACAAGATAATCAAGCTGACATAGAAGCTCCATATAGCCGTTTTCAGCGTTAGCGTTTGCAATAAGATATTCATAAGTATAGCCTGTGAATGAAATAACATTCAGCGGAAAGCCATGGAACGCTTTTATCTTTACTGCAAGCTCTGCTAACGGTTTGCACTGACAGAAAGGCTCACCGCCACTGAACGTCACGCCGTCAAGAAGCGGGTCTTTTATTATCTCATTGTAAAGCTGGTCTGTGTCAACGACAATGCCACCGTTAAAATCATGTGTCTGCGGATTGTGACAACCCTCACAGCCGTGTGGACAGCCCTGCGTAAAAATAGTGTACCTAAAACCCGGTCCGTCTACGATAGATTCACCGACTGTGCCTGCTATCCTAAGCTCCATGGCTAATTGTCACCCTCACAGCAGGCTTTTGCACGAGGTATCCTCTCATGTATCACCTTGCTGTGTTCAGCCTCAGAACGTCCACACTTCGGGCATTTGTCACCTATTATTCCAGTATATCCGCAAACAGGATCACGGTCAACAGGGTGGTTTATTGATCCGTAGCCTATGCCAACTTCTTTCATATATCTTACGACTTTCTCAAATGCAGAAAGATTGTTCAGCGGATCGCCGTCAAGCTCGATATAGCTTATATGGCCTGCATTTGTAAGAGCATGGTAAGGAGCTTCTATTTTAAGTTTCTCAAACGCTGTTATTGGATAGTAAACAGGTACATGGAAAGAATTGGTATAATATTCTCTGTCCGTAACTCCTGCTATCTCACCATAACGTTCTCTATCCATTTTAACAAATCTGCCGGAAAGTCCCTCAGCAGGCGTTGCAAGCAACGAGAAGTTAAGACCAGTACGCTTTGTTTCCTCGTCCATTCTTGCTCTCATACGTGAGATTATCTCCAAGCCAAGCTCTCTTGCTTCTTCACTTTCACCATGGTGCTTTCCAGTAAGCACTTTAAGACACTCAGCAAGACCGATAAAGCCCACTGAAAGCGTGCCATGCTTTAGCACTTCTTCAAGCGTATCGTCAGCCGTAAGCTTCTCTGAATCGAGCCATATGCCCTGACCCATGAGGAATGGGTAATTTCTCACACGCTTTGAACACTGTATCTTAAATCTGTGCATAAGCTGGTCGATACAAAGATCCATAAGCTCATCAAGGCTGTCAAAGAAAGCACCGATATTGCGCTGTGCTTTTATGCCAAGTCTAGGGAGATTAATGGTAGTAAAAGAGAGATTTCCTCTTCCTGTCACTATCTCACGAGTAGGGTCATATGCGTTACCGATAACTCTTGTGCGGCAACCCATGTAAGCTATCTCAGTGTCAGGATTGCCCTCCTTGTAATACTGTAGATTGAAAGGAGCGTCGATAAATGAAAAATTCGGGAAAAGACGCTTCGCTGATACACGGCAAGCGAGCTTGAAAAGGTCATAGTTCGGGTCATCAGGGTTAAAGTTCACGCCCTCTTTTATCTTGAAAATATGTATAGGAAAAATAGGCGTTTCACCATTGCCCAGTCCTGCTTCCTCTGCAAGAAGAATGTTTTTTATAACAAGTCTGCCCTCAATAGAAGTATCAGTACCATAATTTATGGAGCTGAAAGGCGTTTGAGCGCCTGCACGGGAGTTCATGGTATTAAGATTATGGATAAGCGCTTCCATTGCCTGATATGTGGCTCTGTCAGTTTCTTTCAAAGAGTTTTTATATGCAAAACTCTGTATCTTCTTAACTATAGGTGCGTCGACAAAATTCACAAGAAACTGTGCTTCAGCCTCTTGATAGCCGTTATCATTGGCGAGAGTGATCTTTAAACCCTGCTCATCAAGCATTTCAGTTATTTTCTTTGCAATGCTCTGAGCATCAGAAACTTCACCAAGGAGAGCAAGACCCCTGCCGATATTGTCACGATAGCGGTGTCTGAATGTCTTTCTTACGCCTTCAGCCATATCATAATCGAACTTCGGAAGAGATTGACCACCATGCTGGTCGTTCTGATTGGATTGTATCGCAATGCAGGCAAGTGCCGCATAGCTTTGTATATCATTTGGAGTACGCAAAAAGCCATGACCTGTAGAAAAACCCTTATCAAAAAGCTTTGTAAGGTCTATCTGAGTACAAGTGGTGGTCAGTGTATAAAAATCAAGGTCATGAATGTGGATATCGCCCTCCTGATGAGCCTTTGAATGCTCTGGAGCAAGAACATACATCTCATTGAACTCCTTTGCACCCACAGATCCGTATTTAAGCATTGTACCCATTGCGGTGTCGCCGTCTATATTAGCATTCTCACGCTTCAAATCGTTATCTTTCGCTGATTGGAAAGTAAGATCCTCATAAACTTTCATAAGGCGGGTATTCATTTCTCTTGCACGAGTTCTGTTTGAGCGGTAGAGTGTGTAACTTTTTGCAGTATCAGCCATGCCCTCCTCGATAAGTACACGCTCAACGCAATCTTGAATCTCTTCAACAGTAGGCATATCAAGGTGTTTTTCCATAAGCTTATCAACAACTTTACCCGAAAGCTCCAAAGCTTCCTCATAGTTATCCTTGCCCACAGACTGAGCCGCCTTGTATATAGCGCCAGCTATTTTCTCAATATTGAAAGTTACAGTACGTCCGTCACGCTTTTTTATCTTGATTATCACAATACCGCCTCCGATTTTCCCGATTTATCCTTATATTTTTTATATTCTCACAATTCGCACCGCAAATCACAACATATTGTATAAAAAGCAGTGCTTAATACAAGTATATAGTATAAATGACGCAAAGTCAAGGCGTTATACAACAAAATGTGACTTTGTTATTTGTATTAAATGCACAAAGCCACATTTTCGTCAGATATTGATTTTAGATGTCAAGTAAAATACTTTTAGCTGTAATGTAGTCGAACTTTGCAGCCCGTAATACAATATAGTTTAGTTCTTGATGCTGTAAAGTGAGTTAACTTGTCGTCTTATGCATTTTCAAGCGCTGCTTCATGCCTCTGATATGTCGTAAATAGGCGAATTCAGCAAGTGTGTAAAGTGCCTAAACTTGTCGAGCTTTTAAATCTTGCACTATGCTGCTGAACTGCTCTCAGCACTCTCGTAAGTGTAATCATGTGTGACTACAGAGCTGCCTGTTTCATTTTCAAGTACCTCTTCGAGAGTAGTGTTCATCATGTAGGCACAGAAAGATATCAGCATTACAAAAAAACTCACTATCAACACAATATCCAATCTATAACCATTTTTCTTCTTTTTGTTATCGTTCATAAGATCTTCTCCAAAATATGATTTTAATACCATTATACTATATCCCTCTGCCTTTTTCAAGCCAAAATGACAAAATCGCAGATATTTTTATACCATACACACTGCCATGTGATAAATGCACAAAAGACAATTTCTTTTATTGTTTAATTTTTGTTTTTACCCCTTGCAAAAAAGCCGCATATAGTGTATAATAAATATTATATTGCTTGACGTTCACTAGGCGACAAGCGGCCGTATTAACTAAGATACAGGCAATTTGATTTAACAGAAATGAGGCTTTTATATGTGCGGTTTTGTTGGATTTACAAATAAAATCAATGACGCTTCCATAGTTCTTGGAAAAATGATGGATAGAATAAAACATAGAGGTCCTGACTCTGACGGAAAATATGTTGACGAGCAGATCGCAATGGGTTTCCGCCGACTTTCGATCATCGACCTTTCAGATCAAGGTAGCCAGCCTATCTTTAATGAAGATAAGTCGTTGGTACTTACATTCAACGGTGAGATATACAACTACAAGGATCTCCGTGAGGAGCTTGTAGCGTCTGGTCACAAGTTCTATACACAGACCGACTCAGAGGTGCTTATCCACGGCTATGAGCAGTGGGGCGAGGATATGCTCGACAAGCTGAGAGGTATGTTTGCATTCGTTATCTTCAACAAGAACACAAACGAGGTTTTCGGTGCAAGAGATTTCTTCGGTATCAAGCCTCTTTACTACGCAAAAATGGGCGAAACTCTTATGTGGGGTTCTGAGATAAAGAGTTTTCTTGACCACCCTCATTTCAAGAAGGAGCTTAACACAGACGTTCTTGAAACTTATCTCACATTCCAGTATTCTCCTACAACAGAAACTTTCTTCAAAAATGTTTACAAGCTCCCTGCCGCTCACTGCTTTACATACAAGAACGGCGAGATGAACGTAAGAAGATATTGGGAAGTTAAATTCCACGCTGACAATGGTCCTTCTCTTGAAGATTGGGTGAATAGGATATCCGACACTTTCAAGAACTCTGTTGAGGTACACAAATTCGCTGACGTTGAGGTAGGTTCTTTCCTTTCAAGTGGTGTTGACTCAAGCTATGTTGCCGCTGTTGCCAACGTTGACAAGACCTTTACTGTAGGCTTTGGCGAGGACGAAAAGTACAACGAGATAGGTTATGCTAAGGAATTTTCAAAGTATATCCACAAGGAGAATTTCTCAAAGGTCATCAGCCCTGAGGAATACTGGAACAGCCTTTCAAAAATACAGTATCACATGGACGAACCTCTTGCAGACCCTGCGGCTGTGGCTCTGTTCTTCGTATGTCAAATAGCTTCTGAAAAGGTCAAGGCAGTGCTTTCAGGCGAGGGTGCAGACGAAATATTCGGTGGATACAACATCTATCACAACCCTGCTGATATGGCAAGCTACTTTAAGATACCAAGACCTATCAGAAAGGCTGTTGGTGCAGTTGCTGAGAAACTGCCTCACAAGCACGGCATAAACTATCTTATAAGAGGTTCTAAGGACCTTGACGAGAGATTTATTGGTAACGCATACATCTTCTCTGAAAAAGAGCGTAAGGACATTCTGAGCATAAAAACAAACGCTCCTGACGCTATGGCTATCACAAAGCCTTTCTACGATAAGGTAAGAGATCAGGATCAGGTAACGCAGATGCAGTACATTGACCTGCACCTTTGGATGACAGGCGATATTCTTCTTAAGGCGGATAAAATGAGCATGGCTCACTCCCTAGAGCTTCGTGTACCGTTCCTTGACAGAAAGGTAATGGAGCTTGCAGAGCAGATACCTGTAAAAGACAGAGTTACTGAAACTGAAACGAAGTATGCAATGCGTCTTGCTGCACTTCAGGCTTGCCCTCCACAGACAGCTAAGAAAAAGAAGCTCGGCTTCCCTGTTCCTATCAGGGTATGGCTAAAAGAAGATAAGTATTATAATATAGTAAAGGATAAGTTTACTTCTCCTCAGTCGGCACAGTTCTTCCACACAGATAAGCTTGTACAGCTTCTTGACGATCATCGTGCAGGCAAGTATGATTATTCTAGAAAGATCTGGACAGTGTTCTCATTCCTTGTTTGGTATGATGTTTATTTCAGTGACAACGTATAATTACACAAATAGTAAAAGCGGTTACCTCCGGCGGGTTACCGCTTTTACTGTAAATTTTTTATATAACTATCTTTTAGAAACACTTTTTTTCTTTATGTAGTAGCATCAACATGTATATATTAGAGTACTGCTAATAAAATATGGTACGGTCAATGTAAAATCATTGAAGATTAAAGTTAAAAAAGCAAAAATATTGTGTCTTAGCTATTGTAAATTTTAAAATAATATGTTATAATAAATCTTAAATAAATGAGAGGAACAGGGGGTATCATATGACAATTGCTACACTCAAAATAGTTTTTTGGGCTTTAGCTTTCGTGTTCTTTGTTGTATGCGAGGTCGCAACAGGAACGGCACTTGTGTCTATATGGCTTGCTATAGCAGCGCTTATTGCGATGTTTTGTGCCATAGCCAAGCTTTCTTTCCTTACACAGTGCATCGTATTCGTCGTAAGCTCGATCATACTTCTTTTGCTTACAAGACCTGTGGTCAAGAAGCTCCAGAACAAGACAGTTGCAACAAATTACGAGCTTGATGTGGGAAAAACTGCAATAGTTATTGAGCCTATAGATAACTCTGTGAACAAAGGCAGGGTCACTCTTGATGGCACAGATTGGGCAGCAAGAACTGAGGACGGCTCAAAGATCTCAGAAGGCACACCAGTGAAGGTAGTGCGTATTGACGGTGCAAAGCTGATAGTTTCAGAAGAAAAGTAACAGCTTACATAAACTTATTTTTTAGGAGGCATATAATGGAACCTGGAATTTATATCGTACTTGCTATCATCGTATTGCTTATAATCATTGTTATCAGCAACATCAAGATAGTACCGCAGGCATATGTATTTGTAGTTGAAAGACTTGGAGCTTTTCATGCGGCATGGGGAACGGGACTTCACGTAAAAGTACCTTTTATCGACCGAGTTGCAAAAAGAGTATCTATCAAAGAGCAGGTAGTTGACTTCAAGCCACAGTCAGTTATCACAAAGGATAACGTAACAATGCAGATAGACACTGTTGTGTTCTTCCAGATAACAAACGCAATGCAGTTCACATACGGCGTTGAGAGACCTATCTCAGCTATTGAAAATCTGACGGCAACAACACTCAGAAACATTGTTGGTGATCTTGATCTTGAGGCTACGCTCACTTCCCGTGACATTATCAACACAAGGATCACAGCAATTCTTGATGAAGCCACAGATAGGTGGGGCATCAAGGTGCAGAGAGTTGAGCTTAAGAATATTCTTCCGCCAAGAGAAATTCAGGACGCAATGGAAAAGCAGATGAAAGCTGACCGTGAAAGACGTGAAAAGGTCATTCAGGCAGAGGCTGAGAAGAAATCTCAGGTACTTGTTGCAGAGGGTGAGAAAGAATCTAAGATACTCAGAGCACAGGCAGACAAGGAGTCACAGATACTTGCAGCCGAAGCTGAGAAGCAGTCTATGATACTTCGTGCAGACGCTGTCAAGGAGCAGAAGATACTTGAGGCAGAAGGTGAAGCGCAAGCTATCGACATGGTACAGAAGGCGATTGCCGAGAGTATCGTCAAGCTGAATGCTGCTAACCCTAACGAGCAGGTAATCCAGCTCAAGAGCCTTGAAGCATTTGCTAAGGCAGCAGACGGCAAGGCTACAAAGATCATTATACCAAGTGAGATACAGGGTATTGCAGGTCTTGCAACAGGACTTAAAGAAGTCATGACAGACGTTAAGAAGCCACAGTAAAACGCATATAGTTACCCCCTTCAAGGCAAATGCTTTGGAGGGGATATTTTTTTGCATTGAAAAGCGAGCAGGACACTAAGATAAACTCAATGCCCTCCCAATATCATTAAGCTAAAAAAATCAAGAAATAAAATAACTATGATACATTCGCATGAATACGTTAGCTATCGGCTCTAAAAATGCTCCGCCAGCAAGAAAAAATGTATGCGTTATTATACTTGATATACTTATTTTTCCATAGCCCCAACTAAAAATAGATATTTAAGTTTTCTATTTTCGTTTTCATTAACATCGGGGATGATATTTGTAATATTCACCATTATTTTATGATAAATATTAATCATACGGCATTTATTAAATGCAATTAAATATCCACGTTCAAGATCTGGTTTATTAAATTCTGAACAAAATAAAATTGTATTGCCATGATAAAAAATGTCAATTTTATTTGTAGACAAAGTAATAACAGAAATTTTATCGAATACGTTTTTTTCAAACGAAATTGTTTTTTCTCCAAAATTTTCTGCAATCACCTGTCTAGCCAAATCTATATTCCCGTGTGCAATTTCTTTTTTTATAAATTCTTCTATCTCAATATCATTATCAGTTTTTTTTATTTGATGACGTGAAAGAAACAGGAAAAGAGCAATTGCTGCGAAATCAGCATTAACACTTTCATATATAATCTCGTGACTGTTTCGCTCTATTTTCAAAACAGCAAAATGCCCACAATCCCTCTCTAATATTTCGTAATATATTTCCGGGGCGCCACCATCAACATCGCAGACAACAGAATTATTATAAGATTTCAAACATATATTTTTTACATCAGCCAAACAAATATTATGAGATATTTGAATTTTATAATACAAGTCATTAAATGTACTGATTATATCATTCAAAAACTATCTCTCCCTTCAACACTTTAAAATCGACCAACATACTCCCCCATATGTTCCGTAGCATTCGCATTAGTTCACACTACATTTGTTTCGGTATTAGGATTTATATAAAATTCTTTTAAATAATCATCGGGAATACGCAAATCCAGTTCTTTTTTAAGTTCATGAAAATATTTTTTCCATTGAATTGAAATTTTTTCCCACCAACCATCAATTGAGGTTTTAATAAGTATAGCCTCATTATTATCACCCCAATCATAACATATGCAGCATCCGCAAGCACCTTGACCATAATTAAAGCGCATATCAAAATAGTCACAATACTTGAATCCCAAACTAAATTCTTCATGTCCATTGCCGTAAAAAGCGTCTATCAAATTAAAATCCGAAACTAAACTACCAAAATATTTTTTCATTTCAGTTTCCACTATTTTGGCTTTTATTTCTGCTCGATTTTCATTCATTATAAAAACCCCTTTGCTTTTAAAAATTTCTTGGGAATCTGCTTTTTTACATCTGTCGTTATACATTTTATCAAACTGTCACAAAGCTTATCAAAGTCGGTATTAAGCGATGACGAAAATAGCATTTTCTTTTCACTGCGATTTGTTATGATAAAAAAATATAAGTTGTTATCTCTAATTTCAACCTCAAATGGATAATAATCATAAACAATAGAAGACATTTTATTGTCATAAAAAGAAACTGTATCTATTAATTCATTGTTATTGCCACATGCTCTTTGAGATAAAAATACATCTGCAATTTTATCTAGGAATTCATAGTTAGTAGGTTGCATACCAAAAATCTCCTTCTGAGAATAATTTTTTATACCCATATTTATTTTTTAAATACTCCCATTCATTCCACAATGATTTTCCTTTGAAATTTATATCGGTTGGGTCATGTGAAAAACGAATTGTTTTACCCGCTTGAACCTCCGTATACATCTATTTTTTGTCAATTACACTTTTTATAAGGTGCAATTTTCAAAATGCTGTCGATTTCTTTTTGACACCTTTCTTTAAAAAACGGATCAATTTTTCCTAATAACTCAAGCTGCTTACTCCACAGCAATTTTCTAGGATCTTCCTTTTCGTTTCTGTTCTTTAATTCATATTTCGACGCTAATGAAAATGTTATACCTTCAAATAATGGATATAATATATCATTAATATCCAAGCTTCGATAATGTTTATTTTCTTTGCCCCTCTCCATTATAACATAATGATATTCATTATTTGAAATATATATTGTCCCCCCATCGCTAAAAACATTCCCCGTCGAAGAGAAAATCGGATATAATTTGGAATCATATGGCAAACCAATCTTCTCTCCGTGTTTATAAATTTGCTTTCTAACTTCATTAATATTCATCATTTAATCCTATTCTCTATTCAACTTCAACGATATAGCCAAACTTTTTAAGTTCATCAACTGAATAAGTTGATAGATATTGTGTTCCTCCACCAACTTCGTCAAACCATGGCACTATTTCTCCGGATTTCACTTCAAAAGATACTAAAACCTTATACTTTGTATATGGTTCATTTTTCATATATGGAGGCAATGCTCATTCACTATATGGTGTTCCCAACGGTGAAAAGTATTTACCAGTTCCATTGCTGCCATATCTGTCTATAATCATACCAGGCTCTAATGTTTTCGTTTCAAATATTCCGTCAACAAAGCCATTAATATTTGTATCTCCGTTTGTTCCCGGATAAATAGTAATACCTTCTGTTTAGAAGCAGTTTTTACAAATAATTCCGCTGTGTCGTCGTACCCGCCCAATAACCACCCACCCTACCCAACCGACTCCAAATAGAGTAAACTAGAATTACCTAATAAATTCTAACAGGAGTTGATGAGAGTGAAAGAGATCACTAAGATCAAGAACGAGGTAAAGCTAAAACATTGGGCGGAAATGGTCAGCCAGAGAAATGAAAGCGGATTGAGCATTTCACAGTGGTTATTGGGCGGGTACGTTAGGCGGTAGTTGTGCGGTGTCGCCCTAAAGATCTGAATTACAAATTGATTACCAAGGTCTTAAACTTTGAATTCGTTTAACAAAAGTTCCGTCGTCAGGTGAAAACACAAATCTGAATCCGTTGAAATCATTTACAATTAATTCACCATCAATATAATTAATCATTACATACGGCGAAATAAACTTATATTCCGGACATACCCTTTCTTTATTCTGAATTCGCCAGATAATATTTCCTTCCATATCAACAGCATATACGTTGTCGATTTCATCAGATTTTGCAGACGCATCCAGTTCATTTAATTGTACAATTATTCTATCATCAAATAAAACAAAAGAATAAATGTTATGTTCAAAATAAACGGCAGAGTTATTAAAATATAGATTATTCTGATTAATTTCTACTATAAAATCTTTATCTAAGTCTGATCTTTGAAAAGGCTTATTATTTTTTTCAATAATGTTACCTGCCATATCAACAGCATATAAATCTCCGATTTCTAGCTGTACAATTATCTTTTGTTTTAAAATTATTACAGACTTAACATTATAATCAAAGCAAACATCATAACTATTTATATGAATCCATTTTTCAGATATTATCATTCTTAATACCATACTATATTCCTCATTATGATAACAATCTTTCATTGTAAAACTCCTCTATTCTTATTGGAACTATTACCAATCACGCCCACTTTCATCTCTTCCCACTATATGCCCGTCATTAAGATCAAAAATGTATCTTCCGCCCCACCAATCATTTAACTGAAGAAGATTAGTTTCTTTCCTGACATACATACCAACATATGAGGTTAATTTTTTATTTTCATATTCCCTTGATAAGTATTTTCTGCTTTGAACACGCCAACCTATTGTTCCGTCAAAGTTTACCGAATAGACGTTATCATATTCATTTTTTATGCAACTATCCAGTAAGATCAATATTTGAGATTTTAAAATTAAAACTTGTTCAATTTTGTACGGAAAAGTTACTTTATTAGAATTAATGTAAAGAGTTTTTCCATTCGTTTCAACTATCGGTAACATAAAATCTTCTCCTTTTATAGTGGTCTGAAATTGCCAAATGAATTAAAATATTGACCCATTAAATCAAATTGTAATCCCACTCCCAAACCCCATTCTGGAACTTCATTTGCTATACCAAAACGTACCTCTGTACCAGCCGGTAGTTCTACATCACAAATATGTGTTGGCTCATATGGTAATGCAAACTTATCTTTAATTTGCTTTGAAGACAATCCTTGAATCTCTTCATAGTTCATTACCCACTGGCCCTTTGCACTTGTTATGTTTTCAGTATACACTCTAACAAACGTGGTATCTTCAGTTAATTCGATAGTTGTTACATTAGTTCCCGGCTTATAAGAGGGATTTGTATATCCATTTTGTTTTAAAATTTCATTTACGTTCTCAGCTGAATTAAAATCAATTACATCAGGGCATGCCCAAGAAGGAATATCATCATATTTTGACATCAAAACAAAAAATTCATCATCCTGTTTAGATGCAGTTTTTATGAACGATTCAGCTGCATCATCGTCAAGATTCTTAACCGCCCTTACAAGATAACCGCCGCCCCAAATGTTGCGACCGCCAGTATGGTTTGTTTTGCTATGTATGTCTTGATCTACAAAATGATCATATTAGTCCGGCGTCCCTTAAATCATTCTCAAAAAGATTTTGCTGTATTTTTGAGTAGTTCTTTCTAAGTTGATCTTCAAATTCATCAATCTGCAAAAACGGTATGCCGGTAAAGTCGCTGTTATCTTCAAGATATTTTTTTATTGTATTGTAAAATAATAACTTATCTTCTGCTTTGCATTTTATTGAAATTCCCCAGTATACACTGTTTCCTTGGACAGCAATCATAAAAGCACGTTCATCATTTTTGCTTTTGTAAAAGCAAAACACCTCGTTGCCCTTAAAACCACTGTTAGGAAAAACTTTTAGATTTTCTTTTCTGTCAAAAACAAAACCCATAATCTTACAAAGTGCATTTGTTATCGGTTCAACAAATTCCTCCGCAACTGCAAAAGAATAAGCAGACATATCTTCATATGGCTCCAAGTAATCATTCATAAGTGTTATCCTTTCTATTATTTCCTCCTTAACGTGCATCTGAACCGCCGCCCCAAATGTTGCGACCGCCAGTATGGTTTGTTTTGTTATGTATGTCCTGATCTACAAAATGATCATATTAGTCCGGCGTATTTTAAATCATTATAAATAAGGTTCACCTGTCTTTTAGTAAAATTCCACCTTAATTGATCTTGAAAATCATCTATCTCAAAAAAAGGAATACCGGTATAATCACTATTTTCAAACAGATCAGATTTAATTGTGTCATAAAAAAGCTTTTTATCCTCGGTTTTACATTTGACCGAAATTCCCCAAAAACCCTGACAACCCTCACAAGCAATCATAAACGCACGCTCATCATTTTTGCTTTTGTAAAAAATAAATTTCTCATCACCTTTAAAATAATGATTTGGAAAAGACTTGCGTTTTTCTTTTCTGACAAAAACAAAACCCATGGTTTTACAAAGTGCATTCGTTATCGGTTCAACAAATTTCTCCGCAACTGCAAAAGAATAAGCAGACATATCTTCATATGGCTCTAAATAATCATTCATAAGTGCTATCCTTTCTATTATTTCCAATACACATTAACAACTATTCCGGGGTATGCTCTATTGAATTGTTTAATAACGCTTCGGCAGCTTGAGCAAGGTTCAAGTTCAGTAAATATATTTATAGCTCCAGTTGAAGAAACTTTAGCCCAAGTAACTGTTCCATCAGCATATGGCGCTAGTGAACGTGATTCAAATGAATCCGTAGTATTACCTAAAAAAGAACCGCTACTATCACCATATCTTTTAAAACAAGTTCCTTCAGATATTACTTGAGGTTGGGGTATTATTCCGTCTTTAAAACCGTCCTCTGTTGGCCAAATTGTTTTTCCCGTAGTTTGTTCAAAATATTTCGGATTATTATAAACAGATTTATGTCTTACATACAATTCGTAATCAGGCTGATAATCCCATTTGCTGATTTTATCTATGTCAGCCTTAGAACTTGCAACAAGCTCGTTTAAATAGCTTTCATCTAAAGATTTTAAATAATCATAAAAACTATCTTTCTGTTTAGAAGCAGTTTTTACAAACAATTCCGCTGCGTCGTCATCAAGGTTATTAATTGCCTTGACAAGATAATCGCCGCCCTTAACAGCAACTTTAACGCCATCATCACCACAGTCTCTTATCAAAGCTGCAACAGCGTCTTTATCCAAAATCTTATTTATCGCAACAATTGCTTCATCATCATACTTAGAAAGAATAGCAACAATATCAGAAGCTTGACCGGATTTGAATATTGAGTCAAGCAACTCAGGAGATATCTTTTTGGAAAACTCATATCCGCATACCTTTGCAACCTCTTCTTTAGCGTATTGCTTTAAGAAATACCTCTGGTATAATTCGCATGAATACGTTAGCTATCGGCTCTAAAAATGCTCCGTCAGCAAGAAAAATTGTATGCGTTATGCAGTCCATTTTAGTTCGTGCAGCAAGTTGTTCTGCTGCAGCAGTGTTGCCGTCCATTGCTAATCTGTACAACTCTTTGTTGGGAACATATCCGACCGTTATAGTCGAAATGTATGCCTTGGGTCCCGATATTGCCTGCTGATAACCGTTATTAATACCGATTTTGAGCAGATCGGTGTCGACAATCTTGGAGTCGTAAATATTTTTAACTTGTTCTTTAATTGTACCACAAATATACGGCAATTTCAAGGGAATTTTTGATATATTCTTCTGAGCGATCATCTCCTTTCCGATTTTTCAAACACAAAAACGGTCAAGCTTTTTTCAAAACTTGACCGTCACATTGATATATTCATTTCTTCATATTCTGTTTGCTCACTATCTTCACTTACGATATGAAAGTCGTCCACACCAGGGATAATTCCGAGCGTTCTGCCGTTATCAAAGACGCAATGCACAGTGCCGATATCATCCATATGTTCGATATTTTTTTGTTGTGTAGTGTTCGACTTCCTTTTTGGTGAAAACTGGCGAAAAGCATCCACGGTTTTACACCTGAAATTTTTACCCTCAAAACGCAAAAAAGCTCGCAAAATCGGGGCTGCAATAAGGAACGTAAAAAACCGATTGAGAAAGAAGAAGTTATCAGCAATAGGTTTAGTTATGTTAATTAATAGTTAAAACAATCGACTGTCTAAGAAACGGTCGGTTGTTTTGCTGTTTATATTAAATTGAAGAATAAGATTGCTCTGCAAACATATGAGTTTACAGAGCAAATCAAATTAAGCAATGTTGATAGTATTCAGCAATTCACCGGAATTATTATCGAACACAAAAATGTAGTCACCGCAGGATTCAAAAGTGTACGAACCGCCTTCTTTGATCTCATCAACTGACTGCTTTTTAATAAGACTCCAATCCTCAAGCGAATATGTCAGATATTTACCTTTATAATAGGTTATTGCTTTTTGGGAGTTGGCATAAATGATTCTTTCGTGATTTTTAGTTTTCTTTTCTTCAAAATGTGATGTTTCATAATTCCATAAAATAATTCTGTCACCGTCAATTTGTTCAGATACATTATCTGTAAATCCTTTTGCGTAATGTGAATACTGTGCTATGATAATTAAATATTTATCAGATTGTTTAATCGGCTGATATGAATAATCAATATTAAAAGTTGTCCCGGATTCTACGACTTTACCATTATCTATATTTATTATATAATAGTTGTTTAATTTCCCTGATTTTAGCGGAAACAATATCAATTTATTATCATATAAAGATGCTGTCATATCAGTTTTAGATAAAAAAATCTGTTTTGCATTCTTCTTATTATATACATTGCAAAAAACTGTTTTTTCATTTTTATCAGTTATTTTCAAGTAACAATGATTGCGGTTATTGATAATTTGTATATTGGCAGAAAAAAATTTTTTTTCAACAGTTATATTATAGTCATATGGGCATTTATCTAAATCAATTATTTTCATATCATCAACACTACTATATGCTTTTATGTCATAACGCATATTAATATCGGAATAATTAAGAACATATAATATGTCATCGACGAAATACATATCGTAAATACTATGTGATATGTTATGTATTTTAATAACATTACCAAAATAGTCGAGCTGAAATATTTTTTTAGAATCAACTGAGGGAGAAAAGAATATAAATTCCTCGTCGGCTGTTACAGTAGAAGTTTTTGCAATAGAGATATTACATATTTTATCTATATTTCCTTTTGAATTTTTACAATAGATTCCATCAGAGTCAAGATAAACAATTAAATCATTAACATGACAAGCATGAGAATAATTATCTTTAACATGGATACTAATATCGCCCTGATTTGTGAATAAATGTCTTAAAATAAGTAAGCCGATAATTATAAATATTAGCGGAAACGCAATCATATTTTTTCTATATTTTTTTCTCATAATAATCCTCAAATTTCTGATTTCACAAAAGCACCTATTAATGAAATAAAACAGGCTGATTGGCAAAATGTTAATGTAAATCAGCCTGCTAAATTATCATATTGAAACGCTGAAATAAAACCTTATTTTTTCTGTATTAAATAACCCACATCAAAAATACAACCCTCTTTATTCGCGATTTCATCAATAGAATTAAAATAGGTCGTATTTCCATCATTGTGTTGTGCTTCAGTATAGTTGCTGTATCTATTAAATGTCGCTATCATACCTGAGTTATCATCTTTTATTCCAGCAACAGAATGCTGTTTTTGATATGTGACAACTTTTGCGAATGCTCCTAACTCAATTGAACTTTCGTACTTATATGAAAAATAAGCAACATTACCATTTGTAAACTCGCTATCCATTTCTTGAGCTAAAGCATTGCCAAAATCAAATGCATATTCTAAATCACCAATTTTAGGGTTCTTGTAAGTTTTATATGTTAGGTTGAGAGAGTCTAGCCAATCCGATACTTTATCCGGGTTACTACCATAAAAACCATCTTTTAAATAATCGGTTTTATTGGAAAATAATCCACCAGTAACTATATCTAAAACTAAAGCATTATATTCAAACTCTGCTGCGGTTTTGAAAAAGTTAACATTTTCACCAGCTAATGTTGCTGCATTAAAGGCTGCCATTAATTCGCATATTACTCCATGCATAGGCACATCTGCAAACATTAATCCACCATCATCTGAAAAATTTCCGTTGGATTGATTAATAACTAGCATCTTTTCGTTATAAAAATATATATTTTTATCATCGCCATATTTTTTAAGACCAATTTTGGTATTATTCGTGTAATTTTTCATGGCTCTATTGATTTTATCATTAGAAGTATAAGTCCAGCCAACATACTGCATATAAGCATCGCCAAACCTCGTCCAATCAGCAATAGCACAAGTCATAAATCTTGCATTATTTATTCTGTCTGTTGATACTGAAATTTAATTGTTTTTATAGCTTAAGTATAAAGGTTTACCTATAGTATCGTTGTTTTCATAATACAAAACTTTTGAGCGTATTACCAGACCATTCTCACCAAGCAATCCTTTAGCACCGTTATTATAAGGTAGTACTTCCCATAATTGTCCCTGCAAGTTTAAGTCATTGCCCATAAATACAGAATAACTTCCGTCATCATTCAAGTGCAGAGTTAATACCAATTCTTCATTATTCAATGCATGAATTTTATAACCTTCATCGCACCATTCAAACTTGAATTTTTGATTATTGTTTCCTGTATAATTATACATTATCAAAGACGCCCCTGGATTAGTGGAGTTGTCTTTTACATTCATATAGTATTCCGGATAAATACCTACCATTTTAGTAAGATAATATGTCTCTCCATCAAGGAAATCGTATTTATCACCTAAAATGTCAGGTTTATCCATGGGATACGGATCTTCAATATCCGAATAACCGTCACCATCTGAATCGTCATTACTTTCAGGATTAGAATTCATAATAAAATAATAACCAGCAGTTACTTCCTGCTCTTTGTGATCCATTATAATAGTCTTATAAATCGGTACAGGTTCAATTTCAACACCATCTTTTAATCCGTCTTTGTCAGTGTCAGGCAAATCATATCTAGTGTTAACTATCTGTCCGTTCTGCACTCGTATACCAGCTAATTCAAAAACATCATACAAACCATCACCGTCTGTATCTTTTGTATCAAAGAAAGTATCCAATGCAATTTGGGAATAAATATCGGCTAAATCATTAGTTGTAATGGCTTTGTAGAATTCACCATGAGTCATCTTTGCCATATGTTCAAGTGTTTTATCATCAGAACCTAAGCCAAACCCAATAGTGTAGATCGAAATATCTAAACTATCCGCTTCTTTTAAATATGAATCAGAAATATTACATCCACCATCAGACATAAATACAATCATTTTTTTTGGAGCACCTGTCTGTGTTTTTAGTAGTTGAATTGATTGATTTATCGACGCATCAAAATTATTACCTCCGGTAGAGTAGATATTATTCAACGAGTTTAACAATATGTTTTTCTGACCCACAGAAGTAAAATTACAAAGTATCTGAGGCCTGCTGTCTTCAGCCAAAATAGCTACATTATCTTTATTCCTTAGAACATTAATAAACGATTCAGCTGCCTTTTTTCTGCCTGCTTCATATGGATCGTTGTATTGCATACTACCCGAACAATCAATGACCAAAACTGTGCTTAATCCACTTGGAGCATAATCATAATAACTCGGATATAATTCAGTAGACCATGCTTTGTACCATTCTTCCCTATTAACTATCATATACTTACTGAAGTGTGTAGTCTCCACACTTACAGTAGAGTTCTCCTCATCAAGCATAGTGTCCAACTCAACAAAATTGTCATTTTCTTCATCATACCATAAAAATAGCAGATTGTCAAATTCGGTATCGCCAAGTTTAGACTTGTCGATCACATAAGTAAGCGTAGCCTTATCAAACTGCGAAGTCGTTTTGATTTCAAAAGGCTCGCCCACAAGACCTACAACCTCTGAGCAGAGTATATCCTTGTTCATAATGCTCTCAACGGTTGTGGTTTTCTGGAGATTACCCGTGCCCTCCATAGATACACGAACCTCTGTAACGGCACAATCCTCGTTTTCAACCTTGTGAATAAACGTCTGTAAACGCTTTTCATCACCGTCAAGAATACCATTTTCGTTTGTATCGGGATTTGTAGGATCAGTTTCAAGATAGATTTCATCGCCGTCTTCTAAACCATCGTCATCGGTGTCTTTCTTTAGCGGATCAGTATTAGAAGTATTGATTTCTTCTCCGTCATTAAGTCCGTCGCCGTCCGTATCATCATTATAAGGCTCTGTACCAAGTTCATACTCCTGAAGATTTGTTAATCCGTCTTCATCAAAATCCTCATCACCGTCTGTAATTCCGTTTTCATCTGTATCAATCAAAGTCGGGTCAGTTCCGGTAACAAACACCTCATAATAGTCATCAAGAAGATCACCATCGGTATCTACCAACGTGCTATCACTTCCAAGATACTGCTCAACGCAGTCAGGAAGCTTATCTCCATCGGTATCTTTGAGAAGCTCCCAATTATTCATATCTTCAAAGAAATCAGGTAAGCCATTGTCGTTTTCATCCTTCATATACTGCCATTCATCGACAGGTATATCCAAAGGCTCTGAAACAGTGCCAACCAATTCGCCAGCATTGCCACTATAGTTAGCGTTTACGCTTGGACAGTTGAAAGTTATTGTATCCGCAATAATGACAACATTATTGAGATTCAGATTCTGAGCCATTATCTCAACGTTGCCGAAAGGAGCATATACCAGACCATTAAGATTAACGTTCTGGCTGTCAATCACAATATCTCCATACTTTGAAAAGATGACAGAATTGTTTGTGTTTTTTACCTCGCCGTTAAGGGTAACATCTTCAAAGGCTTTAAGCGCCGTGTTGATATTTATGTTGCCTGTAAGAGTAGCATTACCCTCAACCTCCAGCGGATCATTGATGTTTATGTTTATTTCTTCAAGAGTGTAATCCTGTGAATATTCATCAATATTATTGCCTGAAAAATAGGCTGAATCGATCTTATCAAAGATATATATCATTTCTTTGCCTGCATTCTCAGTTTTCGTACCATTAACGTTCAAATTCCCATTTGAAACTATTGTGCCGTTTGTCGCTATATTTCCATTCACACAGAAATTGTTAGCATTAATGGTGATAGACCCCTCTGTATCAGAAGCGGCAAACATTGTGTAGGGATACTTTTCTGCTGCCTCCTCTGCTACTGCCGGCAAACTCGGTAAAAGAGTTGCCGCCATAGCTACACTCATTACGCCGGAAAGTATTCGTTTGAAGTTGCTTTTAAGTTTCATAACTTCTCCTCCATTTCCGCAATACGCAAATATATATTCAACTCTATATATTCGAAATACTGCATATTATCAGTCCGTATTGTGATTGTTCAGTATTGGTTCTACGTCAGAAAAACCAATAATTCACATATCTTAGTTCATTGGAATCACCAAACCTCTCTGCCTAAAGCATAAACTGTAAATTAATACAAAACCTCCGCACTGTAAACAGTGACCGTTTCGTAAGATGTGCCCTTGTAGAGCTTTGCAACTGTTTTAACACGGTAGGTTCCGCTGCCAATCGGCGAGAATGAGTTAGGATAACTGCAATACCAGCTGTTAAAAGTTTTGCTCCAGTCGGTTATTTTGCGCCATGACATTCCGTCTTTTACCTGCAAGGTCTGAGTTACAACGATTTTAGTTGTTGTTCCCGATATTCCGTAAACTGTGCTTTTACAAGATGCTACACCGCCGGAAATAGTCAAATTACAATTGACACTATCCGTATACAAATAACAGGGAGAAACAACACTACCATTATCAGGCGGAACAGCAGCCGACACTGTAGCTCCTCCAACTGAGCAGAAAACAAGGCAAGCCATAAAAATGGGTACAATTTTTTTCATAATATCTCCTCCTACAAAAAATGAGTGCAAGAGAAATTTTTCCTCTTACACTCTTAATGACAACAAAATATTCGGCTTTGTGAGCTGTTTTTCAAAATTTATTTCAATTTTGTAGACTTGCACAATTCTAGCACATCGTCTTTGTTCATATTGCTTTTTATTTGTAAGATATACCTACCATTATCCCACATAATACAGAAATCATGGTTGGTACTTTGAATAAGATATTCCTGTCCTGATTCATCAGTGTAGTATTCAAGTTCAGAATGTTCGTTATCAAAATAACCTGAGTAACTATCATGAACGAATTGCTCGAAAAAGATATATTTATCACCATTAAAATAAGCGGCGAATATTGTTCCGCTATCTCGGTTATAATCAGATAATTCAAAACCGTCGGGCAGATTTGAGATCGCATATTCTTCTTTGATAGTTGCCGGATAATCTTTTTCAGTAGCGTTGTTTACCGAAACGGCAGTGTGATCTCCGAAAATACTCATAAAGAAATCATTAACCGCCTCACGTACCGCTTCAACGCTCAGCGAGGATGCCGATAAAATTATTACAACAGCCGCTATACACGCCGCTCGCCTTCCTCCGGTACATATCAGATTAAAATACGGTTTATTCCTTCTTCGTATAAGTTTGTCCATCTTACGTTCGAACTTTTCTGAGAACTCGGCATTAACATCAAAATTTACAGAGTCAATAAATTCATCAAGCTTAGGTTCAAAAGCCTCGCCTATAGCTCTTGATAATATTGAATAGTTATCCATTATAAATGCCCTCCTTTTCAAGCAGCTTTGCAAGACTATCCTTTGCGTGCTGAAAACGCTGTCGTGACGCCGCATTGGAAATATGCAGTGCTAACGAAATCTCACTGTACCTCATGCCAAGAGTGATTCTCAGGTAAAGAATTTCCTGATCGGTATATGAAAGCCGCTTGATACAATCAACTATATTATCGTAATTTCTGTCACAAAGCGTCTCGTCTGTTAATTCGGGAATATCTTCGCTTAAATTCATAGCTTTAATGTGTTCTTTTTCTTTTTTCAGTAAATTCAAAGACACGTTTCTAACAGTAATGACAATATAATAGTCCAATTTGTGAGATTCTAAATTTTTAATTTTTTGAAAACTTTTTGCGAGACTAAAAAAAGTCTCCGAACAAGCTTCTTCGGCTAACGTTTTATTTTTCAAAATATTAAACGCAATCGCATAAGCCTTAGACCTATTTTGATTATATAAATCCTCAAATGATTTCTTATCGTCTTCGTTATCAATTAAGGTTAAGTATATTGCAAGCATAATGCCCCCCATTTATTTTTGTTTATCATTTTCATACAGCAAAACCAAAAACTCCGCCAACGCCCGTAATTTCGCCTTAAACTCGTCAGATATTTCAACGGATTCCTATGCTGTCCTACCCTCCAAGGCATCCTTAACCGCCCGGTTACACAACCGCCACCATTTCAGCTTACTCCCGTTATGGTATTCCTTGCGAAGAATCTCTGTTGCAGAATTAACAGCCTTGTTTACAGCGTTTCTGGTGATCAGCATATAGTCCGCAATGTCGTTAACGGAGGTCTCTTCATACCCGAATGCACCATATTTTCTGCCGAGAATTTCTCTGTCCCTGGCTGATAAGTTTTCAAACAATTCCTTGAAAAGCTCAAGGCTAACTTCAATGTAAACCTTGTTATCGGGGTGCAGATCGTTAACGACAAGCCCAGGATTTTCAATGTACTCAATTCCGTTCTCTGTTTCCGCCCGTATCATCAGCGTTTCCGTTTTAAAAGAGAATGACAGACAGCTTTGAACGGTTTTCCTGTCCATGCCAAGCTCCTTGGATATATCCGAATTTGACATACCTTCATTATGCAGCTTGCGGCATCTTTGTATTTTTGAGAAATCGGAATGTGAAAGTCCTGCCGGAGAACTGAAATTTTCAATAAACTCCTGCATTGCATATCGAAGTTGGGGAGTAAGATATGTCAGTAGACTGCCCTTTCTTGCGTCATATTTTTTTGCTTTCAGCTTTTCAAAGAACGTCAAACTGCCAACCTGAACAAGGTCTTCAAAGGTATCGCTGAAACGCAAATAATTTTTGTAGTCTTTTGCGACCGCAGCAGCAACGCTCTGTATGAACCCGACATTCTGCTCGTACAGATCATATAAAGCTTGCATATTACCGTCATAATATTTCGATATCAGTTCCTCATTTGTCATTCTTAACCGCCTTTGGTCTGCCTCTCTTCGGAACGTCAAAACCGCATAATTTGTAAAGATTTTCAGACTGCATTTGCTGTTCAAATTCCTCATTGCTGAATTCGGGAGAGGTCATTGCTCTATGGTACAGTTCTTCTGCTTGTCGCAGAAGAACAGATTTTTGTTTTTCATCAATAACTTTTCTCTGATAGCTTCGCATAACCCTGTTAAGACAGCGCCGATATGACTGATATTTCGGATTATCCGCATTTTCTTCCTTAATTCTGACCGTTCTGTAAGCCATCTGATTACAGGTAAACCTCGGATTTTCAGGCGCAGCCTTGTCGCAGTATCTTGTTTTGTAGCCTTTGGTCATAAGAAAGAATCGTCCGCAATGTTCACATCTGCGTATATGATGTCCTGCCATAAGACCTTTTAGAAAATCGACCTTTAAAAAGCTCTGCAATCTATCAACATGGTAGTATTCCGCAATTACATACTCTCCGCAGCCATCGGTTATTTCTTTGGGGATCATATTCATTTCAAGAAAATCAGCGCTTGTATACGACATATATTCATTCATGATAGGATTTGCAATCATCTTGTACGCCATAGGATTTGTAAGGAAGTCGTAGTAAGCGGCGGCAAAATTTTCGGGATCAAGCTTTTTAAGATGTGACAGAAAATCGTTCACAAAGTAATACATAGTCTTATTGAAATTAAAAATATCATCGATCACAGGCTTGTAAAGACTTGCGGTCTTGTAATAAAGCTCCCAGTTTTCGGAATTCATAATTGTGCCGTCCATATCAGTAAATCCTTTGAAAAATTCGACAGCATTCTGAGTATCAAGAACCTGAAATATTTTATGTTTTTTCAAAGCCGTATCTATTTCGACCATCATGCTGTTCAGCCTGCCCCACTCCTTTTTTAAGGGCGGTATATATTCAACGGAATTATCCTTTTCAGCATTGATTTCATGGTTCATTATGTATTCCGCCGATCTATACTTATCATATATCTCTTCGAATTCGGAAGGAGGTATATTCATACATGATGCCGAAAGCTCGCCCAATAAAAAGTCCCGACCGTTGACCTCGATCATATTTCCTTTGACATAAAAACAAATATCGTTAAACATAATTACACCTCAAGGCTGTCGTTTTTACAGTTTCCAAATTAAGTATATCACATTTTGTCGTAATATGCAACAGAAAATGTCGTGTTGAGCGAAAATTAAATGTTACGTGATTTTATTCATTTTCCGGATTTCCGCATATAATAATATCAGAGAGTTAAAAACGCGCCGCAGAAAACTAAATCTGCGGCGTTTTTTGTTTGCAGAACCGAGGTCAGCGGCTTTGCATACCGGAAGGAGGTCGATAATATGAAAGAATTAAAAATTTACAGCAGCGAGTATATTATGAACACTCTGATGAAACCGATTGAGTACTGCGTGGACGGATTGATCTCGCAAGGCTTATTTATTCTCGCGGGTGCGCCGAAGGTCGGCAAGTCGTGGCTTGCGCTGGATATGTGCCTGTCCATTGCAAAAGGAGAAAAGGTTCTTGGAAAAGCAACGTCCTGCGGTCATGCGGTCTATCTTAGCCTGGAGGATAGCCTGATACGTCTGCAAAACAGGTTGTACGAACTGACAGACGATCCGTCCGATAATCTTCATTTTGCAATTATGGCGGAGTCTATTTCAAACGGTCTGCCTGAACAAATCGAATACTGCAGGAAACGGTTTGACGATTTGAAAATTGTTTTCATTGATACTTTACAAATGGTGCGTAACGAATCGGAGTCGAGCTACGGTTCAGATTACAAAGAGTTGTCAGTTCTGAAAGCTCTTGCGGACAAGCTTGGTATAGCTATAGTTCTGGTTCATCACACACGAAAGTGTTCTGACAGCGATCCGTTCAATATGATCTCAGGCAGTACAGGATTAAGCGGTTGTGTAGACGGAAGTATGGTTCTGATTGAAAGCAAGCGTGGAAGTCGAAAAGCTAAACTGTATTGCGTAGGTCGTGATATTGAAAATCAAGAGATCAATGTTGTGTTTGAAAGCAGCAGATGGAAAGTGTCTGATGAGATTAAAAATATCGAACCCGACTATTTCCCCTTTGCTGTTCACGACTTTATGGTAACTCAGAAAAAGTTTAAAGGCTCTGCTACTGAACTTGCTGAAAAGTTATCTGCTCTGCTGGACAAAGAAATGTTTTCAAATCGTGTCAAAAAAGATTTAATTCAACACGCTTATGAATTGCTGGATTACGGAGTAACGTTTGAATCCAAACGCAGCAACGGACAGCGAATAATTATTCTGAATTACGATATGAAAAGTGACAGCAGTGACGGCAGAAATCTTATGCCGAAGGAGTGTGAAAACGCTGACCCTGCTGTCACTTGCGGTAACAGTGAAATGCTTGAAAAGCCTTTAAATACGTTGCTTGCGATTGATGAGTACGAAGTTGAGGCAGAAAAATCCGCTGTCACTGTTTGTGATTCTGCCGACCCTGTTGATGACGTTACTGACCCTGCCGCTAATGAAGTTTATGAAATCGAGTTAATGAGCCTTGATGAAGTACTGCATATGTCTGCTAATAAAATAAGAAGTCAGCTTGCGAATAAGGGGATTGAAATTCCGCCGTTTGAAACGCAAAGAAAGGCAACGTAAGCCGATTTGCGTGGCTTGAATTTTTGTCGGGTAAGTCTAGCAGAAACAGCTTAAAAGCCGACACAGGCTATTTGTGAGCCGCTGTGGGCGATATGTGGGAGAGGTTTTAATTCTGATAATAAAAGGCGATTGTCAATCTGCACAAATACCGGATATGCAGAGGTTAAAGTAAGCATAACTAATAATTTGCAAGTTAAAGCGACGGTGTCGCACTCACAGCGGACAGCAAAGCTGACCGCAATATTTTGCCGAAATTACGGAGGTTTTCGGCTCTCGAGTAAAAGGAGTCTTAATTTGCAAAAGTATGAAACGGAGGTGTCGCAGCAAGTAAAAAATCAATAAAAATGCGGAAATATCGCCCTTTGGAGTGTGCACCAAAAGGTAATACCGCAGGAAACGGAGGTAATTATGGCAAAGAAAATAGGAATAAGCTTAGACAATGAAACTTTGGAACTTTGTGATGAGTATGCGGAGAAAACTTCGCACTCACGTTCAGAATTTATAGCCAAGGCGATAAGGGAGTATGTTTCCTCAATTGAAGTCGGCAGGCAGAAGAATATCATCGCAAAAAATCTTGCAGATGAAATCGTGAAAGGTAGCGAGGCAGGGATAACTAAAATCTCAAAAGGCTTGTTCAGATACGCAGTTGAGCTAGAAATTGTGATTATGATACTGTCGGAGCTGGCTGATATTCCTCCGAAAGTTATAGCGGAGTATCGCAAGGAGGCGGTGCGTAACGTTCGCAGGACAAGGGGTAAAGTTAACCTTGACGATTTGATTGCAAGGAACAACCGTGAATTTGCCGAACAAAATATAGCTGAAAATTCTTGCGAATATGGCGAAGGTGATGTTATCGTTAACGCCTATGAGGTTGATGATAACGAATTGTAAAATCGGTGCGTATCAAATTCGCACAAAAAATTTAAAACGAAAGGACTGAACTGATTTGTTTACACGAATTTTCTCAACATTTGTTCCGATATATATCGGAGAGCAGGAGGTATATGGACACAAATATTATAGAAAGAAACGAAAGCTGTTGCTCCGGCAGCATAACGCAAACTGAGGATAAGTATATCAAAAGTCGTTCCGAGATCATTGACGGAATTGTTTACAACATCAACTCGGTGTTTGATATGACCTCAAAATCCACAGCTGAGGACAAGCTGAAATATTTGCTGAGATCCGCCGCTGAAAAATTATCATAAATTTATAGATTATCGCTGGACTTTCAGAATCGATTGTGATATACTATCTGTAATCTCAATCGGTTTGACAGAGTCCGCATAATGGACGGAAAGAGAGGTTAATAATGTCAGACACGAATAAGATAACGGCTTTGTATTGCAGGCTCAGTCACGAGGATGAGCTTGCGGGAGAAAGCAACAGCATTTCAAATCAGAAAGATATACTTCAAAAATATGCCGATGAACATGGATTTTACAACACCGCGTTCTACATTGACGACGGGTACACGGGAGTAGATTTCGAACGTCCTGCATTCAAACGCATGATAGACGATGTGGACAACGGCAGGATCGGCACAATAATTACAAAGGATCTCTCAAGGCTTGGTCGAAATCATCTGCACGTAGGATTATACACAGAGGAATATTTTCCGCGCAGAAATGTCCGCTATATTGCGATCAATAACAATATTGATTCCGATAATCCGGATTCCTCCGCTGTCGATATGGCGGCATTCTACAACATTTTTAACGAATTCCACGTCAAGGATACAAGCAGAAAAATTAAGGCAAGCTGTGTAATAAAATCCGAAAGAGGGCAGAGAGTCGCTTCACGTCCGCCTTACGGTTACATGAAATCTCAGGAGGATCACAACAAAATTCTGCCCAATCCCGAAACAGCGCTGGTCGTAAAATATATTTTTCAACTATGCGCTGATGGCTTGGGTCCGGCTCAGATCGCGCACAGGCTTGAGGAAGAACAGATATACACTCCTGCGATGTACGAGTACAGTCAAACGGGAAATGTTATTTCTAACTTTGATACAAGCTATCCCTACCGCTGGAATCCGACCGCAGTTGCAAATATTTTGGAGGACGTCAGCTATCTCGGACACACTTGTAATTTCAGGTTCGGCAGAGCGTCATACAAAGACCATCGGAAATTAAAGCTGCCCAAAAGCGAGCACAAGCTGATTGAAAATACTCATGAGCCGATAATCGACATTAATATATGGGAGATAGTTCAGCGACTCAGGCAGAGCAAGCGTAGGTTCACAAGGAGCGGAGAGAAAAGTATTTTTGCCGGAATAGTCTTCTGTGCGGACTGCAAACAGAAGTTATATTTTCACAGACACGCAAGAGAGAAGTCTGAAAACTGGAAATTTATCTGTTCTTCGTATCGAAAAAATAGTCGGGAACAATGTACCATGCACGGTATTAAGGAAAGTCATCTCAAGGAAATCGTACTGCATGAAATACGGAATGTGACTGCGTTTGCGAGAGAACGTACAGATGATTTTGCTGAGTATATCAGTCGGGAGTCAAATACTGCTGCTAAAAAAGAGCTGTCCGAAGCTAACAAAAAACTGAAAAAGAGCGAGAAAAGGCTTGCCGAGGTCGGAATAATTTTCAGAAAGCTGTACGAAGATCACGTTCTTGGTACGATTGATGATGATCAGTTCAGAATGCTGTCGCAGGGATACACTGATGAGCAGAATCAGCTTAAAGCGGAAATATCAGACTTGAAGCATACGATGCAGGAGCTTCAATCCCAGACGGCTAACACCGCAAGATTTGCTGCGCTTGCTAAAAAGTACACAGATATTACAGAATTAACTCAGGAAATCTTACACACGTTTGTATCGCGCATCGAGGTTCACGAAAAGCTGAAAGACGATAACGGCAGTATCACGCAGGAAATCGATATTTACTTTACTCATATCGGAATTGTAAAGTAGACAAAAAGAAAACGGAGAGCATTAGTCTGAATAAATCAGATGACTCTCCGTGATACATAAGTTTAGGGTCGTTCCCTATTTGTGCCGCGATAATGCGAGCTTTTCGGGCACAATATCTATTTCATTGCACAAGTATGTATTGTGACTATGAAATAGATGAAACATCAGGCAGTGATAAACGAAATTTCAAACGAAACCTTCGATAATGTTCAGCATGCGGACGAAATAATCAATAAAGTTGCAGTAGATAAATCTATACTTTCCGAATGGCAATAATCAAAAAGGAGTGCATAGCCGCCGCCTTAATTTTATTTATCATGTCTGCACTTGTGACGATTGCCTGATTACTTTTTGTTATTTCTGCTTTCGCCGTCCAGTGCTCTTTCAACCATTGTATGATTATCTTTAGCTTTTATTTTTCTGATCGGTTTGGGATCAGGCTGTGAGTCCTTTGAAATCTTATCAACTCCAATCTGTATTTAGTATGTGCACCTTTTTAATGAATATTATCGGTACGTTCCTCCGGTGATTTATCATTCCTAAATCCCTTGAATACCGGCTGACGCATGCCACCGTTTTCTGTTTTCATCATATATTTAACAGTACACACCAATTCGGGTTTTACCCACACAACATCCTCATTTCCATTGGTCATTTCCGAAAAAGTACAAGTGGCTTTATCAAGAGCAAATATTTTTCTGAACGATTCACCGCCGACTCCTAAAATAACATAACTTTTTGTGAACAAATGGTAGATTGCATAATATAGATTATTTTATGATTATATTAGCTTACTATCGAAAATATACATAGTTGATACCTATGATTAAGTGAAAAAAGCGTTATACATTTATGATATATTGATTTTAAACCTTTTCAGAGACAATTTTTTTTCATTCGGAAGTACAATCTCATTTTTGGTATTTTCAAGTATAGCAATAACCAGATCGTCGATATCCAATGATTTTTTGTCTGAATCAGTTAATTGTTCTCTGATAAGCACCTCAAGGTCATTTTTGAAAAAATAATCATGTATTTTTTTATAGTTGTCCGCGTTAAGATTTGAGAGAAATAATTCATCTAAACAGGTCAACTTCAAATCTTTAATTTCTTCGCTTAGTTTATTTGTTCGGGTCTTTGATATTGCAGCTGCTTGTTTTTTAAGAAACACTTTTATAGGAATAGGAATTGAAGGTATATCAACTTTATCCATCAATATTTGATAATCGAAATAATAGTAGCTAGTAATAATTCTGTTAACACATCCATTAACTAATGAGGTATCGAATACACCTGTGGATGAATTTTGAATATAATAATATTTGTATATAGCTTGTCTGAACATATCCTGACTTAGAGTATATCTCTTTATGACAGCATCTTCCCAACGACCAACTATTGCAGCTTTGTTTTTAGACTTTTTTACTTTATCAATAAATTTTTCGCACTCAGTTACTATGATATCAGCATATTTTTTTAGTTCATTCGTCAATATTTCATAATCGTCAATTGTCTGAGGCTTTTTATACTTTAAAAAATTACTGAACCATTGCTCGCATCTTCCTGTTAGCATTATATCAGTTGTCGCACTTGTATGTCCCTGAATCGTACGCAGATCAGATATAATTTGGAAGATACTCCTTATCGTTTTTGTATCTACATCCTTGGAAAAATCTCGTTCTTCTATTGATTTTTTTTTGCTTTTTCCAGTGTAAATCTCAGAAAAATTTAGTATCACCCATGCGGTATCTTTGAATATAGAGTATAAATTTTCAACAGCAAGTCTGTACTTTGCATCAACACTTGGCGGAATAAGATAATTAGGAGAATAGTTGATGAACAAGAACAGATGATCTGCAATTTCAGATTTTACTCTGTTATTCAGTCTATCTGCTTCGGCTGGAGAAAAAAGGAGACTATTTATCATCTGTCTTCTGCCTCCTTGTTTCCTTATTCATTACCACTTCCTTTGTGTATATCTGAAAACGTGTATAGCTTATACCAAGTACAAGATTATCCATGATTTCAGGTGATTTTTTGCCTCTTTCTACTTCAGGCATTCTGGTCAGTCCAATATTTGTACAGCGAACTTCAACATCTACAGTTCCAACATCTGGTATCCTAACCGACATTGTACCACTTTTTTCATTTTTAACATTTTTAACAGATCCGCTAAATACAATTGGCTCTCCATCTTCATTACATAAAACAAACGGTGTATACATACGCCTTTCATAAGAACTGAAACCATTTTCGTTTCTTCCTTTAAGCAATCTATCACATTCTTTGAATCCTTCCTGATTAAACATTATATGCAATGTAGAAAGTGCATGGATATAATGCATAAATGGCTGACCCAGAATTTTCTTTTCATCACAAAGCCTACAATAATCCCATGCAATAGCATTTATCTGTTTCCACTGCTCCGTATTAAAGCGTGTTAATCGGCATTCATTTTCATGATTATGAATGACTTGAGGCTCTGAACCAACAGCATGTAACCAGTATACACGAAACATGAGTTGAAGTGTACTAAAATCATTCTTTACAATAGAATAATGCAGTCGCATAAATTCAAAGACTTTTTTGCAAGTGTCTCTTTGTTCTTTAGTGAGCCAATGTTCTAATTTGTATCGTTTTTTCTCACTGATAACATTGCATATGATAAGTTCATTATAACAAATAAGCCATATATATGAAGGATCACCATTATTAAGAGATGCGTCAAATTTCTGGCGAAAATCTGCTATATCCTGATTATTATCATCCTGAATATGATCTATGGTTATCATGTCAAAACCCTTATGTATTGACTGATAGAATTCAGCTATATTCTGTCCCAACTCATCACACCCATTGGCTCCTGTATTTATGACTTCATGTGCGTCCCTTAGCTCAACAATTGCTGCTAATCTTCCGTAATAAGGAAGTCTATCATTTTGATTTCTATTCCATTTCTTAAAAAGTTTAAATAATGAGTTGTAATAAAAACCATTTGTCGGATATGAATAAATCACCGTTTCCAGTGCTGTGAACATATCCTCAAAACCAGAGAAAAACTGAGTCTTTTTCCAATGTGAAAGGATTTCCAAATCATTCTTCTGGCAAAAATCCTTATAATCGTCAAGTATTTCCTTGGAACGGATATTACACTGTACTTTCTCGTTAATGATCTGTGCTTCTTGATTATGATTATGATACCGTTGATTGTTGAGCTTATCGAGAGTAGAATCGCACCGCATTACAGTTTTGCAAAGTCCATCGAGTACAAACTCATAGTTCTTTTTTCTTTTAGATAAATCAGTTTCCTGTTCGTTCTTAATAAACTGGCAATAATAATACTCTCGTCTAAACGTTATCATATTCAATGTTAGCTTGTATTCACAATCCAAATTATGATTGATTATTCGTTCCATTTTTTCTATAATCTTGTCGAGATTCTGTTTAATATATGAGATAAAAATATTATTTCTTCTGTGTTGATTCCAGTTCTGTGCATTAGGTCCTATCTCGCGCAAAAGTTCTGTCAATGCATCAACAACAACAGGATCGCTGCAGGTAAAATGCTGACTGTAGTGTTCAAGCAAAGAGAGGATAAAACCAAGATAATCATCGTTTTGAGTCTCTCCAACAAATTTCTCATCAATATATAAAATGGCTTCTCTGGTATTTCGGAAAGAAAAGAAAAAGCTACCTTCTATTTCTTTGTAGCATATCCATGGTATCGATTGAGTAAGGAAACGTTCAAGATTACATTCATATTCGTCGGAAGAATAATAAACCGACGGATCAATACTGCTGTTGAACATACTAATGGCAAGAGTTCGTGGAACATTGATAGAATATTGACTGAACATTGCGATACAGGTTTGAAAATTATCAAAAGCATGATGAGGATATTCATCCGTTTTCTGTGCATTTATCTCTGGAATGACTCCAAAGGCTTCAAACAGTTCTGGAAACATTCCTCCAAGATTATTACTTATACTTGAAGATTTCTTATCATAAAGTTCTTTTAATTTCTTTTCAAAATAATTTTTAAATAATGAACGTTCACATGCCAATCCAGTCATCATCGGATCACGAACAAGATCTGTAAGATAAAAGAAATACTCAAAAATGTCACTGTCAGAGTTAAAGAATTTATCCCACCACTCTGAAGAGAATTCTAAGCCACCGAATTTATTAAATAGTGCTTGTATATCTTTTTTTTCTCTTTCTGTCACATAACGAGACGAATGTACTATCCAATAGGAATCAGTACTTTGAAGGTCTGTTGCTGTATTTTGTTCCTCTAACATTGCATTATTATTTCTTTTTGCTGTCACATATTTCCCATCTACCCAATTATAGCTATCCTGTTCGTTGCCGCGGTTTTCATTATGTTCATACGAACTGAGAACAAGAACAAAACGTCTTCCTATATTGTTAAGCACACTTGCCAATGATTTGGCAAAAGTAAAAGTATTCTGGTGTGATGAACAGTCACAAATCAGAAGTATCTTGCTGTTTGCATCAAGCTGATTAATTGTTTGCATAAGATTAATCAGATGTTCCCTGTTTTCACTGGTTACAATCTTTTGTATATTACCACGTATGAACAATACAGGATATGTTTCCTGACTGTAAATATAATAAGCCAATGCACCCAATGCCACTGTTTTGCTTGAAGAAGGTGGCCCCATGAGAACTATTGGTTTTTTAGAATCGTACTGCTTTCCATCCGGCATCGGTTCTCCTTTAAGTGCCAAATTGGTAATGTATTGCAATCCAGCTTCAAATGGACGTTTTACTGCAAATTCGGTATTTGGTGCATAAGCATACCATTGAGGTGGAGAATCTGATCCCGATTCAAGAAACTTCATGAAATAACGTTGCTGCATTTCTCGTCCATAAGGAACTATTCCTTCTACATCAAACTTGTTAGCAAGACTAATATAATTGCGAGTACTTAATAATTCATAACGAGAAATAGCACACATTTTACCATTGATATAGAATAAAAGCGAATCATCTTCATTTTCAAATGTATCATTTAGAGTATCTATTTGAGAATTGCCAGGAAGAAGTTCGTCAAGAGTTTCTTCATAGAAACGAAATCCAAATCTGTCTTTACGTGACACAGCGGTCTTACTGAGTTTATTCTCTGAAAGTCCGAAGAACAGGATAGAATTTTTACAAATATTTCGATCAAAAGAACTTATTTCAAATTCATCCTCACTATATCCTATGACATAAAGGTGATTTGTCGTTTGCATGAGTCGCTGTAAAACACCTTTTATGCCTTCTCTGAATTCATTGTACTGATCCTCCTCATTATCTTCAGGATCAATCTCGATAACTTTTTGGAGTGATACAAACGGCATTTTTTGACGATTGGGCTGTATCTCCTGAACAGATTGTATATCAAGAATAGTTCTACCAGGTAAATTGAAGCGAGTTACCAAATTAAGATTATCGGATGTTGAAATGACACCTGCCCATCGCATTTTTGTAATAGTGTCTGTTAACAGTGCTTCATTGGTATCCTTTCCAATAAATAAAAAACAGGGATGCATCTGAATATCACTATTCAGCTTTTCTACTTCTCTTAATTTTTGAGTTTGGCTTAACAAATTATCAACTCCTTTATAAAAATCATAAAAAAACGTATTATAAATTTGCATATATATTATGTTACATAAAGCAACGTTAGGATGGATAATGAGATTTTGAGTGTTTATTGACAAATTCGATCAAAGCAACAACTGCTACACCAAATCATCAATTTAAGGCTCTCTAATAAGTGCGTGTTTTAATGTAATTAAGCGGTCTTCAACGTAACCTCCAATCCCACACTCTCACATTCACAACTCAGTATGAATACTATAACATAATTATATGCATATGTCAATTTTTGTGCTATGAATAATCTTGTAAAGCACTCTAATTGTTGAAAACAAGAATACCATTGTTATCCACAAATTCAACGGTTGAATAACAATAAAATTATTATTCAATCATTTTTGAACTTTTAAACCAAACAAGCATAAAGCATTGATCAACCATAGATAACTTCAAATTATATTATGTAAGGTGACCTTTTATGAATAATAACCATTTAAATAAAGAAGAAATTGCGCAAATGTATAACGAAATGCATGAAATATGGCCAGATGATGACAAATGGTATAGTTATACACATAATTGTATAGTAAAATATATAAATTCTCAAAAGGAACTGATGAATTTGTCAGATGAGTCTTTAATATTAAATCTCGGTTCTGGGGGCAATGAATATAATATTAATGGCATACACTATCATGTAGACATTGCCGAAGAAAAAATTAAACATTGCAAAAACTTTATTGTTTCTTCTGCCGAAAATACACCTTTTAATGATAATTTTTTTGATGGAGGGATTTGTGTAGGATCAGTTATAAATTATTGTGACCCATTTGCAGTAATTAGCGAAATAAGTAGGACATTAAAAAAAGGTGGATATTTTATAATTGATTTTGAGCAAAGCGAAAGTTGGCAATTTTACGGACAAAAAGAATATAAAAGTGAAGCGACAATAATTCATTCATTTAATAGTGGATATGAAGATAAAATATGGGTTTTTTCTTATTCATATATAGTGGGAATTCTCAAAACCTATTCACTAAAGATTATAAATGTCGAAAGGTTTCATTTGTTGAGTCCATTACTATACAGATATACAAAAGATGAAAATAAATCAGCCAAATTTGCGAAGTTCGATTCGTTCCTTAAATGCCTCCCATGTATTAGAAATAAATCTTGCAATATCATTTTAACAGTGCAAAAAGTTTAGAGAACACTGGCAAATTTTTAATTATTTTTGCTGCTTTCGAATCAGATAAGGCTACAAAAGAAAACACTATAAATACTACTGCTACTGACACTAATGCAATAGTTGTTAATTGAACATTCAGTTCTTTCGCAAAAAACAGAACCCCCAGTACCACAATAATAACAATTATTGTATATATTAAAGCGTTTTGAATAGACTTAGTTTTTGAAGGAATGCTTTTATCATCAGATGAATAGGAGTGCTTTTTATTATACCCATTCATTATGACATACTCCTCATTCAATGAGCTGGTTATCATGCTCAAATAACCCTCATATTTCTTTAGATAGTCTTGTTTTTCAGAAATATCAATGAAGGGATCATCCCATGCTTGATAATACAAATATACAGTTTTAACAATTGAAATGTATGTATTATTTTTTATTTGGCTCAACCCCAATACTTTTTGGTATATCATTAGTAGTGATTCTTTTTCGCTTTCCTCATTTGTTTTTTCAAGCATAGGGTGAACATATAGACAATTTGCTACTTTAAAATTTTCAAGTTCATACATCTTTATTTCTGAAAGGTATATTTTTGTTGAATCATATTTGCACAGAATTTCTTTTGTTATAAAGTCGTAATCCAAACCCTGCTTATTAATATAATCTACTATTAACCAGTAAAAAGAATAAAAAGCACTATTTGAATTGTATTGCTTATCTATTGCAATATAATCTATTAGTAATGTTCGGCTTTTCTTAATATATGCCAGTTCTGCATATCCAATTACAATGTCATTTGATAATAAAACAAAGAAAAACAAATCTCCTAACGCAAACTTTTTGAAATGGTCTATCCAATATTTAATTTCATTAGTGCTTGTTTTTTGTATATATTCAACTGACTGTGTATAAATCTTCATGGCTTCAAAATATTCCGAACATTTTGAGGAGGTCAAACGCATTAATTTATAATCCACATTATTATTCATAAAAGGTCACCTTACATAATATAATTTGAAGTTATCCTGCGTTGAGTTTTGATAATACTATTATACACCCATTTTTCTTCAAAATCAACATAATCTCGCAGATTTTTCCAAGAAATTCATCGACACTATTCGACAAAAAGCATATTACAATATATAATAGAATTATTCCCAAACGAAGGAGTAGCTATCATGATAAACTTAAACCTGCAAATAGAACGATTTCTTAACTACTGCATGTCCAGAAAAGCTCTGAATGAAAAAACCATTAAGGCTTACAGAATCGATCTTAGGCAATTCTCTGAATATACAGACAACACATTTTCCAAAGAGATGATTTGCCGATACATCGACATACTTCACGAACGATTCAAGCCCAAGACGGTAAAGCGAAAAATCGCTTCCATCAAAGCGTTTACTCATTATCTTTTAATTGAAGACGTAATTGAAATCAATCCATTCAACAAAATTGATGTTTCCTTTCAAGAACCTACAATTCTTCCCAAAACGATCCCCCTCAATATAATCAACAGTCTGCTAACGTGTGCTTACAATTCATTTTCACAGGCTGAAACAGATTATCAAAAACGCTGCACGACTCGTGACATTGCAATTCTTGAAATTCTCTTTGCAACCGGAGCCAGGGTATCTGAAATTTGCAATCTGACACCCACATCTGTAGATTTGACGAATCACACCATCAAGATTTTCGGAAAAGGTTCTAAAGAACGGATGATACAGATTGAAAATACCGATGTTTTAAGGGTGCTTCAATCTTATTATGACCTATTTCAAGAGGACATAAAGACGTGTGGATTCTTCTTTGTCAACAAACTGCATCATCGTCTCACTGAGCAATCAGTTCGTGAAATCATTCGAAAATACACAGCTATGACCGAATACGATATACATATAACACCGCACATGTTTCGTCATTCATTTGCCACTTTGCTTCTTGACGAAGATGTTGACATTCGTTACATACAGAAGCTATTGGGGCACAGTTCCATCACAACCACACAAATTTATACCCATGTTGCTATGGCAAAACAAAAAGAAATTCTTTCTGTCAAGCATCCAAGAAATAAGATAAGGGTTAACGCAAAATAATATACAATTATCAACCGTTGAAGTATTTATATCATTAAACTAGGTAATAAAAAACAAATTAATAAAGCAACTACCTACTTTAATCTGCCGGTATATCCTCAATCCATCTTTCGATAACATTGATATAATTCCCCAAGCTATTTCCCTTATCGGAGAGATGCTCTTTAACATGTAAAGGATTTATGAGGTAAAGATAACAAATTATTTTCTGAGCTGTATCTTTAAGTTGATCTGAGGTATAATTCTCAAAAAAATTCGTATCTTTTAATGAAAGCACTCTTTCTTCAAGATGGCTTTCTCCGTTTAACACCAATCTGTACATATAGTTTCTGAAATAGTTTTTATGATTTTTACAAAGATCTAAAATATTTTCATTCGTAGTAAGTGCATCCATACCCTTTTTGTATAAGAAAGTTCCGTGAGCTTCCAATAGTCGTCTCATACTATTTCCGATAGTAAAATCGGAAAGTAATGAGTCCTCACCATTGGCATATCTATATATTTCTTTCATAAGTAATGAATACTCATTTCTTTTCATATCAATATGTTTGGTATTATCGATTTGTCGATCCTTAAGCTCATAATTTTCAACAAACTTATTCTTCAAATTAAATTGTTCCCCAATTTCTTCGCCGGCTTTTTCTAAATCATATACAGTAGATAAATCATGAGATAGCAGTAGTATTTTACTGTTTTTATTACCATAAAAAATTTTTGATAACTGATATTTCAAATAAGTTATCACTCCAACTTGGTTTTCTCTATCAAAGCTTGAAATAGGATCATCAATTACTATAAAATACTCATCCGTGAAATTATCAGTTGAATTATGATTATCCAACATTTGTGTGAAGAAATAACAAAGTGCAATTATATTACGTTCACCTGTAGATACTTTATCAGGTGTAACTTTGATACCATTTGACATTAGGTAATATTTACCGCTTTCGGCATCTACATCTAATTGTAATCTCTTATTTGAAAAGAAAATATAGCTTAGCGCTTCATTTATCATGTCTTTTGCAATCACTACGTTTTTCTTCTTATTATTTAAATTATCAATTTTTACTTTTTTCTTATTGTATTCTTCTTGATATTCTTTTATTTTACTGCAACATTTATTGTAAGAGTCATACGCGTTTTTATATTCAGCATAATCCCTTGAAAACTCCCAATAGGCCATTTCTCTGTTCCAATCAGAGGCTTTCTTCTTGCTTTTATCGATTTCTTCGAGTTGCTGATTATAAATATTTCTTTTTTCCTCAAGACAAGAAATAGCATCGTTTAACGTTTTAATTTCCTGTATAATGTTGTTATCAGAAAATGAAATTGGAGCATATAGAGAATTTATCTTATCTTCAATAGACTGACCATATTGAGATAATAGAGAATTTACTATTCTACACTGAGATTCAACGGTTTCATATTCTTTGGTATATATACCTTTAAAATTATCTGCGATACTGATCATTTTATCCAATTCGTTTATCATCTCAGTAATGTTTTTATCATATTTCGCTAACTCTCTTTGATGATTTTTAGCTTCTTCAGATAAAATCTTCTCTATCGCTGATAAAATTATGCTCTTTTCTTCTGAATTGATAGGTCTAAAGCAATATGGACATATATCTTGATCCTCATTTTCAAAAACTATTTTTATGTCACTAATGTACTGAGAGCCTTTTTGACTATATATTTCAATGATACGTTTATCTCTATCGTTCAAAACAGGCTTCTCTATTTTTTCAGCTAATAGTTGAGTTATGTTTTGAAAAAAATCATTTTCAACCATAAGCGGTTTCATAGTATCGCTGATTTTTTCTTGAGATCCTGTTCCAATTATAGACTTTAGCTCTTGAAAATGATTAAATGCCTCTTCCCTGCTTTTGGAAATTACAGGTTTATTAAAAATCCGGTCAAGTATATTTGTTGAGATATTATGTCTCCTTCCGGAAATTGAAAATTCTCTTTCAACCCAGTTATCTGAAGATTTCAACTTATCCTTGAGGTTATTTATTTTATATTTATACGAATTACTATTCTTATCATTTTCAAGTCCGTTTTTTATTGACTCTTGATCATCAATAAATCGTTGATAATCTTCTAATTTTTCATTTGCCTCTTCAATTTGTTTGTCTATCTCAACTTGTTCACCAAATAGGATAACTGCTGACAATCCATCATTTTGTACTGCAATTTTATCATTTATGTAATCTTCATTAAAAACAAAAATATGATTCTGAGGAATTGACAATGGTTTATCATTCTGGTCTAATAAAGAACAGCTTAAATCGCTTTCAACGTTACACAGAGACTTTGATATTGTACTTTTTCCGCTGCCGTTCTTTCCATATATTATACTTATTCGTGATTCATTTTTAGTGAAACATTTCAATTTCGTCGAAGAAGGAAAACAACGACCGGATATTTTCAAACTCATGATTGATTCTGTCATGATAAACCCCTTTTCTCAAATAAGTAATAAACCAAATAAATCAACTGTTTTTTAACGGTATCTACAACCAACTCACCATTATTTCTTATACTATTCCGAGCAATGACAATCACTCGATCCCACTCAACTCCTGATAAAGCCTCTTAGCATAACTATCAGTCATGCCGCAGACGAAGTCAGTTACCAGAAGCAGTCTGAGATACAGCTTTTCTTTATCGCTCTTGCCCTCAGAATATATCGTGTAAATCTGACGATAGTTCTCGGAGATCATACACATAAGCCTGTTCTCCATAGGTGAAAGCTTTACCTCCGTATCATAATGGATTGCCGCAGGAATGAAATTGTCGAGCAGGAAATTGATTATATTACCTGCTGAGATCTCCATTTTAAGTATCGGCTTAGAACGGAAAACATACTCGTATACTATACCCCCTAAAGCCTTTGACAGAGCATTTCCACGTGATACAGAAAGCACATCTTTAGTGAATGTGCCTTCCATTATACTTCTGTAATTTCTTGTGAAGCCATATGAAGCACAGTATAAAAGATTTCCCTGTATACTGATAACCCAATTCTGAACCGCATTAAGCTCGGGATTTGCTATTTTCTTAGCTTTAGCATTTTGATATTTTGTTTCCAACCAATCGATCATATTGGTATAATTTTTTCTCTCATCTTCATCGGCGCATTTACTTATGTATTTCTCACTTCTTAACTCTTCAAGAAGCTGATCATAACTCAGGAATCCTTTCTTAACTGCGTCCTCTATGTCAGCTGTCAGATAAGCTATATCATCGGCGGCTTCAAGCAAATATGTAAGCGGATACCGGCAATCTACTGCACCGGTCGAAGATGTAATATCTTCAAAAAGCTCTTTTTCTGCAAGGTAATATCCCATCTTCTTAGTCTTGATATTACCACTTTGCTTATCTATTTCACAAGATGAAATCGGATACTTTATCAGCGTATTGAGCAAAGCATAAGTAAGATGCATACCGTTTTCATCAACAAGATAGTGCAGCTTTGTCAGCAAGCGAAGAGCCTGGGCATTACCCTCAAAACGAAGCAGATCGCTTTTCATCTGCTCGTCTAAATACCGATCAAGCGTAGTTCCGTCAAATTCAATTTTCGTTAGATTTGCTTCAAACCAGTTTCTGATGGAATCTTCACCAAAATGTCCGAAAGGAGGATTGCCTATATCATGCAGCAGCCCTGCACATTCAAGTATACTGCATACCTTGTCCTTAGTTTCCGCTGTTATATCTTCATCAATATTATTGTCGATCAGATACTGAAAAGCGGTCTGCCCTAATGATTTGGCAAATGAGGAAACTTCAAGAGAATGGGTCAGCCTTGTACGCACAAAATCGCTTTTATCCAACGGAAATACCTGAGTTTTGTCCTGCAAACGTCTGAATGACGCACTGCATATTATTCTGTGATAATCTTTCTGAAATTCATTGCGTAAATCCTTATTATTAAATTTAGACTTGGATTTCCGTTTTTCGCATAAAAGCTTTTCCCAATTCATTACAAGCCCTCTCTTTGCTGTTAATTCAAATAAACAAAAGACTGTGGTGCGTTTTTTAATCCATAATCAGAAAGACTTAGTGGATTTTTAAAATAATTAACTGTGCCCAGGCAGTATGCAAATGCAGTCTTCTTTTTATGATAATATAAATCAAAAAAATTCTTATTTATCCCAGCACCAATACAAGTTTGATTCCATACAACTTCAGGTGTACCTTCAATCAAACCTACAACTTCGACCTCACCAACAATTTTCATAACAGGAGCCGTTGAATAAATAACTATACTGTCTATTTTTCTTTTACATTTTACTTTTCTATACTCAAACACTTTTTTCCCTGACATAATATTATCAACGTGTTCAGGGTTAATTGACATAAGAACTTTACACACCCTTACCACCTCCAATATCATTATATCATATTTTGAATTGTGTTTTCAAGGCTATTTGATTAATTTCCCGATGTTCTGTTTTGCATAGGAAAGTATTGATTTAAAATCAGACATACTATACATTGCCTGGAATGGATGACCATCTTTCCATATTCCATTATTTTTTAATGTGAAGTAGTTCACATTATTTCCTTCACCAAAAGCATGATCATATACAATCTCAAGAACATATAAATTTCGCTGTGAATAAAATGACTCAATCTCTTCAAATGAAAATGCAGATTTATTTCCAACCAAAACCTTATAATCTTCCAAAGCCATATACTCTACATAATTTTGTTTAATTTTAATGCACCTTACAATGGTACCATACGATGTTATGACGGATTTAAATTTTTTTGTTTTCACCCGCAAACTTTCGGTAAATTAGTATCGGCTGATTTTCTTTGTAAACTGGCTCACTGTAAGGAAAGAATAAATACGTTTTTGTCATTCCATTTGCAGCAGCAAATTCTTCTGTTTCTTGTTTGGTATTCTTTAATTCAGAGTATGGGAACAATTTATCATGCCATTTTTCATCAATAGGAAGTAATGCAAATTCGTTTTGATCTTGGTTAATAAATGGGAAAGATGTGTATGGAGTAGAAAAATCTATCTCCTTTTTACTTCTAACATATATTCCTTCATTGTTTGGATTATATCCGGCCAATATAAATCCAAACTTTTTAAGCATTTCAATTAATTTCATATGCTTATCATATACGGTTGCATAAATCTCTTCGTCATCGGATTCGAGCCAATTCCAAAGAGCAATTCCAATAGCTCCTTCTCCCAAACGGTTACCTTGAACCCTATCTGATAGCTTCAAAGTGCTTATTTTCAGACGTTTGCATGTTGGCAATTTCCCATTTTGCATTTGTATGGTTTCTACTTCGTCAAATTTAAGCATTACAAAAGCACCTAATCCGTTTTCATCAATATATGTGAATGCCTGTTTTTCTTCTCTAGCTTTTTTCAAATACCAATTTTCAAATTCAGGATAATCGTATTTAAGTGAATCAAAAAAAGGATCATTAATATCACATTCAGACAACAATCTCCATTTGTATGCGCCTGCCATAAATCACACTCTCCTTATTATTTCTACTATTTCATCAATTTTAAAATCATCATCGATCGTCAGGAATTTAATTTTTAACATTTTAGACAATTCTTTTGCATATTGAATTTCTTCATATTGAAACGATTTGAGAAAGTCTATATTATATTTTTGATTGTCACGATCCTTTAACCTTTTAAAAATCTCATTAGGATCTGACACCTTAGTTATGATAATTTTCGGATTCAATTTAATTATAACGTCACTATTAATTCTACAGATTTCACCATCGCCATTAAGCAAACACAAATGTCCATCCAAAATATATGGATTCCCATCATTTAAAGAATTCATAGCTTTTATGAGAACGCACTGATTGTCATCTATATTATTGATTAACTTATTTGAACTGTATGCTTCTTTTTTATATTTAGCAATCAGATGACTGGCTGAACAAGTCGGAATATTGTACTTGTTCAATTCCTTACATAGATACGATTTGCCTGAACCGTGAATTCCGCTAAGAAAAATCATTCATATCTTCCTTCTTGGACATTTGTCTATCCTACAAATGTATATTTACTATAAAACTAAATAGAGCGTTTTTAATAATATTGTTATGCACTTTTCGTCTCGACAAGCGTATGATTATTTCAACTTTCTGCACATACAGACTTTTACGACAAAATATAATTTTATTTTTCAAGAAAATCTTATTTGTTATATTATACTACATTTATTCAACACATTTTTAAAAGTCGGTATGAATAGTATAGTTTTATGGTACGAAATCAATATGCGTTATTTTTACATAGCTTTTCTTCACACTCCACAAAATCCTTCGCAAACTGCACCGCCTCCGCAAAGCTGTTCTCCAGTATCTCAAACCCCACCGCAGCAGTAAAATTATCAATCTCGCCCTGCTCTTTTTTATCTGCAAAGATCTGTATTAAAAAGCCCTCACAGAGAATTTTATCACCTTTTTTGTCAACTCTGGGGATATATTTGTCTGGCGTAATTCTCACATAAAAATCCTTGTATCTCATTTAATCAATCTCCTTAAAGTTTCATTTGAAGATCATCATCTTCGTCAAATTCCTCGTCCATCTCTTCATCAAAATACTGTTCGCAAACCGACTTTTCAAGTGCCGCTCTTAGATAGCTAGTATCCATACCGTTTGCCTCGTAACCCTGCTTTATAACGTTGTAGTAATAGCTCATAGGCGGTGAAATGTGACCGCTGTTCATCAGATATGCCATACATTCTTTCTTTTCGCCATTAACATCTATCTCAAAAAGCTCCTTGCGGTAATAGTTCGGAAAGCCTTCATATTTGTCAAGACTGTGCTCATCTCTACCGTCTATCTCCCAGATTAGAACAGGAACTTCTGCGTTTTCTTTCGGCACAATGGTAGCAACACCTCTGAATTCAAGCTCGTAGCCTTTAAGCATCTCCTTGCTTACGATCTTTGAATTTGGACAGCGATATGCCATTTGTTCAA
>ERZ773175.27-NODE-27-length-115584-cov-13.405535_pt1 | contig 115584 bp, 103 predicted proteins | sample MGYA00581004_ERZ773175 | MGnify/ENA primary metagenome ERZ773175 (study PRJEB29015, sample SAMEA2737834) | human gut metagenome | biome: human gut; feature: human-associated habitat; material: faeces | place: China | collected 2012 ...
CCTTTGAAAAGCGTCCTTTGGCATGCAAAACATTGATAAACAGTGAATACAAATCCGCTTTGTTCCTATCGGTAAAAACTTGGTTACCTGCCGTTGTTTCCGAAACAGGCGGCTAACAGTCTGGTAACTGAAACGCTGCAATATTTTGTTTTCTTTTGCAGGTCTGTTTATTATGCAATTTTCGCAAAATGCTTAATTATAAACGATTTACGTTTAATTCTCGTCATTCTGTTTTTTATTGCATTTCTAAATTTTACTTACCTTGCCCGTCACACTTTCGCAACAGAAATTTGCCTGACACAAGGCGTACCCATTGAAAGCGTTTCCAAGATGTTAGGACATACAAATATCCAGACCACACAAATATACGCCCGTGTAGTAGATAGGAAATTAAGCCACGATATGGAAATGTTAGAGCAGAAGCTCCAAAACAAAGGGAAACGTGCAATCGCAATAGTCAACCCTTGATTATTAATAAATTTCCGGTAAGATACATGATACAAATCTTGCCGGAACCATAGAATAACAACATATAAATAACTACTTCTACACCCTAAAAAATAAAATCAAAATGGAAAGAGGATACATTAAAATCACAGAAGAAGAAATCGGCAAACCCATTGTCGAAGTCAAAATAGTAAACGGAACCGTATGGATGTTCAAGCACGAGATCGCCCGTCTGTTCGACGTATATCTCCAGACGGTACGCTACAACTTCCGTTCCATCTTCAAGTCCGGCGTACTCCATGAAGAAGACGTAACGATGGAGCGCAAGATGAAGAACGAAAAAGGTCAGGACATCTACGTCACCTTTTACAATCTCGAAGCCATCATCTTCCTAAGCTACCGCATAGATTCCCGCTACGCCAAAGCCTTTAGAGGATGGGTGATGAACGCCCTTTGCGAATACAACCGCATGGACAAGAAAGAAACAGAGGTAATTGTCGTGTTCAACGCTGACACCCGCCATGCCTCCATCGAGTACCCGCAGATACCCAATTAACCCAACAATACGGTAAAACAAAGCCTGATGCACAAATAAACGTATCAGGCTTTTTTCATATCCCCAAAAACCTCTACCTTTGAACAAACTATTGATTATGATTGAAAACCTTGTCGTTTCCGTCCCGTTTGAGGATTTGGACGACGCACCCATATACAACTACTTCCGGCTTTCAGAAATGCCCGGCGAGTTCCTTGTCATACAGAAAGAAGACGGAATGTTTTACTTCCTCTGTTCCCACGACTGCCCGATAGACAAGATAAGCCGTTCTTTCGACTGGTACATCGTTTCCAAAGACAAATTCAACGACCACCTGACAATCGGCATCGGATTGGCAGACAAAGAGCCGATAGAAGGCGAACTCTACCGGCTGCAAGACGAAACCACCCTGAACCTTTGGCGTGACATACTCCGTTTCACCTTCGAGAGTAATTTCGTCCGCCAGTTCTTCCCCTACGATACCTATTTTACGGGTAAAGTCCGCTACGACGGCGCATTATGCTTTTATATTCACGATTATCACCCTACCAGAACCAAAGAACTGACCCAGCACCAGAAAAAGGTCAGCAACTTAGTATTCCGCTTCAAAGAAGGCACAGAGAACGCCGCCCCCTTGCTTGCCAAGATATTCTCCCTTTGCATAGGTCGTATGCCCTTTTTCAAAGAGATGAAATCTCCCGTCCTGATACCTATCCCAGCCGCCACACGCGAGCGCAATATCGCCCGCTTTGCCCGTTTTTGCAGCCTTTTGTCCCGTCGTCTAAAAATAGCGGACGGATTCCGTGCCATCTGGATCAAAGAAGACCGGGAACAACTCAAAGGCACAACCGGACACGACAAACTCGCCAACCTCATTTTCCACCCCGAATACATTTGTGGAAAAGACGTAATTCTGGTAGACGACATCACAACCACCGGTCAGAGCTTCGTCCAGATGAAACGGAAATGTATGCAGTTGGGAGTCAATTCAGTGGTAGGAGTATTTTTAGGTAAGACAATTTAACTAACATAAAATATTATCTTTATGGCTAATAATGAAAAATATGAATGTAAAACTGTTATCAAAGAGTTATCTTCTTTGGACTTAGCGGATTGCAGTGATAAAGACGTTCAGACAATATTAAATAAGTTGTACGAAAAACCTATTGCCGCACCAATTTGTGACTATCCGGCTGATACAGTTATTGTACGTGGAAGACCTATTAGTTCAACAGAACAAATAAAATATAAACATGAATTATCGTATGTTCCCGCAGATAAAAACAAAAAATACCAAAGAGCAAGCACCCCAAATCAAACAATGTTTTATGGTGTTCTTAGTGATACTCATGATACTCAATTAGTTGGATGTTTGGGAGAAATATGTGATTGCTTGAGAGAGCCAAATCCACAAGATGGAGATTATTATGCTATTATTAGTTTTTGGCTTGTACGTGAAACCATATCATTATTTACAATCATTAATCCTGAAGCAACAAGCAATAAATCTGATAATTTAAAGAAAATGGCAGATGAACTTAATTTATTCATGGAAGAATGCAAAGATCTTTTTGATAAGGAAGATGTAACCTCATTACAAAAATTCATGTATCAACAATACAATAAGAAAGCGCATACTGAAAATGATTATTGGATACCAGCCCTATTTACAATGGATTTAATTAAGTCAGAAAAAATAGATGGTATTTTATATGAAAGTGCCCAAGTTATAGATAAACAATTAGACAATGTACTATGCCTAGCAATAAAGCCGGAAAGTGCAGATAAGAAATTGAGTTTCCTGTCAGCTGTGAAAGTAACGATTACAATAAAAGACGGCAAAGCTACAGTAAAAAGAGAACCTATTGATATTCAATAAACATACATTAAAAACAGATTAATGCTAAAATCGTTATTCAAAACATACAAGGTTTTAAAAGTAGCGATTTAGCATATAATCTACTAAATAAAAACTGCTTGCAACTTTAATTTTCCATCTACTATTCTTTTCCCAGCCCTGACAGCGGTATAAAATCCTCCATCCGTCAAAAAGCAATCCCCCGTACTATGTACCGGAAATTCCATTTTTCCTATCCCATAACCACAGAAAGGTATCTCGTTGGCCATCGAATATAAATATTCGCCAGCTAACTCAATACCCTTCTTTTTCCGGTTATGCCCAAAGGTTATTTTTATGATTGTCTGCCCGCCCGTTAATGCTTCCGCATCATTTATTTCCGGTTTTTCTTATTGTATCGGCAAATGCCGTATCCATTGCCTCGTAATGGTCGCCGTCATTGACGGACAAAGCAGCCACGAAACTGTTCAGGGTGCGGATGGCATCCAGACACTTTTCCGGAGAATTTCCTTCCGGGTTACTCAATACATCTATCGCACAAGTCAGATGTCCTCTTAATTCCTGCAGTGCAGACAGATTTTGGATAGGCAACAAATAGAAAAGTTCATTTTCCGAAGACTGAACAATTCCCGTCAGTGAAGTTGGGTATAATTCCATAATTTATAATATTAAAATGACGTAACACTGCCAGCCATGTGTCCAAGGCATCGCCAAACGCCCAATACAGAGTGAACCGACAGGTTACGTCAAGATATAACCTACCCAGTTCATTTACCTCTGCATGTTTGAAATTGGCGATTTCTGGACAACAGTAAACGAACAGCATTACACGGTGCTATTGTACCGCTAACGCAAAGGTAGAAAAAAATCCGCATGTGACGGTCTGCCGACCTAAAGTATTTAAAGAACAATGAATTTAAAGACAGTTTAAGCAAACTGTCCTTCTTGTATTCCTCTTATTTTCAGTAGCCATCACTCCACTATTAAAGCAAAGAGACGAATCGGACTGACTTATTCAAGTGCAAAGGTATTCCGGGCTTTTCACGGGGAAAAAAGGTCAAGCCGTACCGGTTCCGGCAAAAATCTTCCCTGCGTCATAAATGCCGCGAGGTATTTTTCCCGGAAACCTTTTTCCCCCTAAGCCCTACCTTTTGATGCACATGAAATAAGTCAGACCAACTCGTCAATGCAAAAAAAAATGTCGTAATTATGAAAACAGCAAGAGAAATACAAAATGGAAATAAGAACAGTCCCAATCTGCCCCTGCAAAATTTGATTGTCTGGGTGTTCCGTATTTTCCCTTCAGTTCTTTGTTGGAGCTTGTATGGAGGGAATTTCTTGGGATGGTTAATCGGTCTGTGGCTTGCCGGAAAGATAATAGCAGGCATCATTCGCTTTGTGTGGGGATGTCTGATAACTATTCTTTCGATAGCCGTTATAATCGGATTCATTATCTGGATAGCAACACTTTAATACCTATAAACATGATAGACAATACAAAATCAGCAGCATTTACCGGACATCGTACCAACCGTATCGGTCAAATAGGCATCCTGCATGTAGTGGCAGAAATCAGAAGATTGTACTTTTTGGGGTATCGTGACTATTATACCGGCATGGCGGAAGGTTTCGATTTACTTGCCGGACAAGCGGTAGTCCTTTTGAAAAAGGTTCATCCCGATATACGACTGATAGCCGTAATACCGTTCCGTCAGCAATCCTCCCGATATACGGAAAGTACCCGCACTTTATACAACCGGTTACTGCAATCAGCCGATAAAGTGGTAGTCTTGTCCGAAACATACTACAACGGTTGTTTTCACCGCAGAAATGACTATTTGCTGAACCATGCCGACACCCTGATAGCCTGTTGGGACGGACAATCACATGGCGGAACTTATTACACGGTAAACAAAGCCCGAATGACAAATAGAACGATTATAAACATTTATAAATAAAAGACTTATCATTTAAAATTCAAGAAAGATGAAAACTATATCACAAATGACGCAGAAAGAAAAAGCACAAGCGATTTTAGAATACACTCCTTGCAAAAGAGAGCGTAAGACAGTGCTTAATTACCTTTTGGCAGTACGCCGTAATGATACAGAACAGATAGAATATTTCGAGAAGTTTGGAGAAAACATACGCCAAATAATCCTCAATGTACAGACCTATGAAAGAGCGTCGCTGTTCGGTTATATAAGCAAGGATTTAAACGAACACGGTTGGTTAAATGATATGTTACCTATCATTGAAAAAATAGAACTGGATAACTCTAATTGCATCCACATCGGTAAATCTCGGAACGGGACGTATGCCGTAGCGGTAGATTGGTGTACGGGATGTGCCGGAGGTGGAAGTCATCCATCCGTTTGGGACAAACCGGTCAAAGGTTACAAAGAAGCCGTTAGAGAAGGAATTTGCCAGTTAGAACAACAATACAACAAAGCGGAATTTTGGTCTGTTTCCGATAAATGCAATTTCAATCCGAAAATTATCCACAAACTGAAAAACAAACTATCAGACCTGAAACGGCAATATACCCAACCACAACAACTTACATTGGCTTTGTTCTAAAAACAAAATCCTCTTGCCCATTGTCAGGCAGGAGAATTTCTGTTTATACCACGGGGAAAAGCTATTCAACTTCCTCCCCCCACAGTCCTGTATCAGTAGGTACATTCTTCAACGTCAGCAAGTGATACCCCCAGAACACGGTCAAAAACGATAAATAGGAAATAAGCACGTTCATCATTCATTAATTTCCTCCTTGTCCTGGCTCTCATTATTGAAACTGAAAGATTTCTGTATAGCCTGCCCGTGTGAATCCACCACATAAACATCAATCGTCTGTTGATCAGTGCTCAAAGACTTGTAGTACAAGCGGAAAGATTCCTTTTCCAACGGGTAAAGGTCATTCGGGAGCAGCACCGTTCCATTTTCCATCCGCAACTGCCCCTTGCCGTCCGGTTGGAAATACCGGATATAATACTTCGTTTCCACATACGTGCCGCCCCTTACCAGCTCGCAACGTATTTCCGCTTCTTCTCCCATCACAATCTTCTTTTGCACCGGCAGTGTCGCCATATCAAACTCATACACCTGCTGCACGTCCAACTTGTCACTACACGCCACCACACACACAATGCCGGTCAGCATAAGACCGAGCACACATATCGTTTCAAACATCTTCTTCATATACCTTCATTAATTGATTAAGAATTTAACCCCCGCACCGAACTGAAAATGAAACCTTCCCGTATCGCTACCCCACAAACAGCGTTCACGGGCATTCAGTAACAATACCACCCGGTTCGTCAGATAACTTTCCAGTTCCAGCGACACAGCACCCCCATAAATGAAATGATCCCCGCTTCGCAGGGTAGAGCCGTCATAGAGCAACTTGTCCCCCCAATTATTCACCTCATACCCGGCTAATGCCGAGCCGCCCAGCGAAAGCAGAAACACCTTGTTCGCATCCGAAAGGAAAGTCAGATAATACCCGCCCTCCGCAGTAAACTGTGAGGTAGGTATGCGGATAGCCTTATATGGATGATACTTTTGCAGATACTCCGCGCCGAACACCCACCGGTTACAATGCCGGGTATAAGTATCGAGCGACAGCCCGAAATGATACCCCAGCTCGTTACGCTTCTCCGAAGAATGGAAACCGTCTGCCATTCCCCCCGTCAAACGGATGCCCCGCATACCCGGCAGGCAGCGTTGGGCGTATGCCTTGTCCGTCAGGACAAAGCACACAACCATACACAATAAAAACAAACCCTTTTTCATCCTATTTCATTTTCAGTTCGTTAATCACCCTTGCGCGGATCAGCTCCGCATTACCGATCACAAATTGCTGATGGCGTCCGCCCGCCTGCTCGTTCATCTCCACCACCAACTGCTTGTCGTCCGGCAAAGTAAACTTAGGCAGTGTGAACACCGTTCTCTCCTTACTTTTCCCGTTTACCACCGTCACATAATTGTACGCACGCAGCGGAACAATCACCTGTTCCTGAATCGCCGTCCGCTTCGCAATCTTCCTGTCCACCACCTTAAAAGTAATGTAGTCCACATTGAAAGGCACGTTAGACGAATTTTTCAGTTCCGTATGAAAATACAGCAAACCATTGTGCGTATAAATCCCCTTCAACGCATATTGGATACCGAACCTTTTGCAGCCGATATGCTTCACCAGCCTGTCATTATTGGCATGTATGGACTTCATAATCAGCCGCACCAACAACGGCGATTCACTGCCCAGCTCCTTTAAATAAACCTCCATCGAGTTATTCGGGCGGTTCACCGCCTCCCCGTCGTGGACGAAGTCCTTCATCTCGATATTCAATTTCGCAGGCTCGTCCGCATACTTCACATTGAACGTGTAATAACTCCCATCCTCCGTAATCACCGCGAGGTTTGTCTCCCGCGAGAAATCACGCAGCGCAGCCTTCACCCGCAGCACATTTTCCGAACCGTCCGCTTTCCCCGCGATTATATCTGCAGAACCCAAGTCCGCATAACGGATAGCCGACGGGAAAATAATATGCACCGTCTTGTTAAAAGTCACTTCCAGTCCGTAAGGAGGGATCATCCGGTCAAAAGTCACCGTCCGGGTCAGCCCCTCGTACAAATCCCCCGTCGAAGGACTTTTACGCACCCCTTCCTCGTTTGCATCATTTACCTCTTCAGTGGCGGCAACTTCCGTTTCCTGCTGAACCTTTTCCACTTTCACAGTCTTTTGTGCGTAAGCACCCGATACGCCTGCACAGACGGCAAGCATCAAAATCAACTTTCTCATAAATACATCTTTTTAAATTGTTTATAATTGGATTTTTTAGTCGTATATCTTATTCTCCCGGCAAAAGGTAAAACTCATGATTCGCTTTGAGCGTCACCTTAACCGTCCTGAACTTCTTCGCCAGATATTGCGATGCCCCCTGAATGACCCCTTTTCCCAAGTCCGCAGCCAGTTGTGCCCCCGCATCCTCCGTGATGGTGATGCTTGTTCCGAGTGACGACCCCATATTCGCCGCCATCTCCTTGACCGCGTTCAGTTCCTCCGAGTTGGGCACAGACACGCCCTTCATGCCCTTCCGGTCATACACTTCCAGATTGACCGGCGTCACGCTCTCCCCGTAACTGACCGCAGCCACCTTTATCTCCATCCGTTCCCCGCCGACCTTTGCCGTCCCGGTAACAATCGTTCCAGCCGGTACATACTGTTCCCCAGCCATTATCGGTTCCAACAACCGGAGCTGCACCTCTTTCCCGTCAGAGAGCGTCACCGTCCGGTACACGCTCGCACGGATGGTATTCTTCGCGATATTTTCCTCCGTCCCCCGTACCGTACTGAATCCCAGATTGCGAGGTCTGCTATACACCCTCACGAAATCAGCGTCACTCATCGGCGGAGCCAGCAGCGACACCACCTTCTCCTTCACTTGTCCCACCGGTGTGGCAACAGTCCGGTTACTTCCCGTATTCTTGCTCCCTGAAGCAACAGTCGCCGCCGCCTTCTCCGGCTCCCCGTTGCCATTCTGTCCCGGCATATACTTTGCCGCCAGTTGGTACGACTTCTCCATCAGTTCCAGTTGCTCGTCCGCCGCCGTTTTTCGTTGCCGGACTTCCTCCTGCATCCGTTCCAGTTCCTGAATCCGCCATTCCAGTTCCAACTCCTTCTGGTCATCTTCCGGTTCCTTCTGTTCCTGATAGAAACTGCCGAGCTGCCTGTTTATATCCTGATAAGCAACCGCAGAAGAACGGATCGGCGAACCGCCCGTGCGTGGGACAGCCTCCGGTGCCGGTTCTTCCGTCAAATCCCCGACAGGCGTTTCCTCCTTTTGCCCGATGGCAATCTCAAAGTCCTGCAAAGTCCCCATCTTCGACTTCTGCTGCTTCTCAAAAGCCTCCTGTTCATAGGCTTCCTTCTTGTCATCCAGCAGCCCCTTGTCTTTGGGAAGCGGCACGTCGATATTGAACCCCTTTTGTTCCTCCTTTTCCCCATCCTCCGCAGATGGAGCGAAAATCAGCCACATAGCACCGGCAAACACAAGAAACAACAGCGGATACACCAGCATCTTCTTTCTCCGTTGGGCTTCCCCCGGTGTCAGCTCCCGGCGTTCCTTCTCTTTCGGCTTCTCCTTTTTCTCCACCGGTTGGGCTGCATTCCCTTCCGGCTCCCGAACCTCTTCCGTTTCCCGAACAGCTTCCGTCCCCGTTTCCTCATCTATCTGTACGACGCCCTCTTCCAGCACCGTACCCTCTTCATTGATATTCTCTTCCATATCCGTTACTTTATAGCGTTCCTGTTTTCAAAACCTTCCCGTATCGCAGTGGTCGTATCGCCTCCCTGATACAGTTTCCATTCCCTGATATGCTCTATCTGCAACCGTTCACCCTCGCGCTTTCCCATCCGGTAAATACCCGAAACAGTGAAGTAGATAGACAGCGCACCGAACCCCAGCAACATGACAAGCGTCACTGCCAACTGCTTTCCCGGCGTAAGCCTGCCGCACATGCGGCGCAGACCGGCATCCATCCGGTCTTGCCATTCATTGATTTTCTTCCGTATCATCATCCTACCTCTCCAATACCCGTAAATCCTTATTTTCCAGAATCTCGAACCGTTCCATCGTGAACCCGTGGGGATTATTGTCCGAGCGCACCGAATTAATCAGTCCGCACCGGGTGACAAGGCTTCTCTCCGTCACATTGCTTGCACGGATAATCATCTGCCGGGCATACATCGTCACCTGATAAGGATAGCGGTCAAAGTCACACGCCACACTGTCCACCTGCAAAGTCTGGTTGATATTGGCGGAGATGATACGGTTATAATACCCCTTTTCGCTCCAATCCTTGTAATAGCGGAAAGCACTCTTGTCGCAGAGGAACAACGCCCTCCGTATATTGCTCTCTATCGCATCCTTGTCCGGCGAAAGCGTAAAGAACAGCTCGTGAAACCGCTTCACATGCTCTTTCGCTTCCACCGGTCTGTTTTGCGAAAGGTCTTGTGAAAGAGCCAGCATCAGCGACTTTCCGTTGTCCAACACATAAATCTTCTCCCTTTGTTGTTCCGCAAAGACATACGAACTCCAGATGCTGTACCCCGCCACCAGCGTGCACAGCACGAGGAATACCAATGCAATCATCCGGATCTGCCGGAAACTGCTCTCTATATTCTTCAAACTCTTAAATTCCATTTCTTAAAAAATAATTGATTTCAAATTGATTATTTACCTCTCAACTTACCCGAAACATGACCCGCCGCAGCTCCTGTCAGTGCCGCAGCCCCTTTGCCGCCCTTCATTCCCCAAGAGTTGACCTGCTTCCCGTAACTTCCCGCGCCGCCGTTCTGTATGATCCATCCCGATACCGTCGGAATCGTGAAATACCCCACAATCCCTATCAGCATAAAGATGATATACGCCGCATTCGAAGCATCCGGTATAAAGTTCGGGTCTTCCAGTGCCGCTACATCCTTTTCCAGCATCAGCACCTGAATACGGGCAAGCACCGCACTGAACAAGTCCGATACCGGCAGCCACAGATAAATCCCGATATAACGGGTGAGCCATTGCGTCAGCGTCGCCTGAAACCCGTCATAGACGGAAAGAGCGAAGGCAAGCGGACCCAGAATGCTCAATACGATTAAGAAGAACGTCCGTATCGTGTCCAATATCAGCGAAGCAGCCTGAAAGAGCAGCTCCATCACCCAGCGGCACGCATCCCGGATTGTCTTTTTCAGTTCATACCCCGTTCTTTTCATCTGCATACCCATCATGATACCCAGCGATTCCGGCGACCAGCCCAGCTCGTCGATCCTCTTGTCAAATTCCTCGTCCGACACCAGATACGCCGTTTCCGGATTCCTCACCATCGCTTCATATTCCAGTTTCTCCCGTTGTTGGCTGTACTTCTCAATGTCGAGCGTCTGCCCTTCCAGAATATTGTTACAGCCCTTTACCACCGGGCTTAGTACCGTATTGATAGTCCCCAGAACGAAAGTCGGGAAGAACATGATGCACAGCCCCACGACAAACGGGCGCAACAGCGGATACACATCGACCGGCTCCGCCCGTGCCAAAGCCTGCCATACTTTGGCGGCGATAAAGAACAAAGCACCCAGCCCGGCAACACCCTTTGCCACTCCGATCATGTCACCGCAAAGCGGCAGCATCTCCGTGTACAGATTCCGTAGAATCTGGTGCAGGTTTTCAAATTCAGCATCCATACCCATTTACCAATATCTTTCGTTAGCACTCCCGTACAAGGACAAAATCCTCCGGGTATCATTTTTCTCTTTCGCCCGCAGGTACGAAACCGAAATGTTCCGGTTCGTATAGTACGCCACCAGATTACGGTAATCCTTCACGTCCCTGTACACCCGGTCTATCACGTCCATCCGTTCCTTGTCGCTCATCGACAGCCCGTTTGCGTTGACTACCGTCTTCAGTTCCTCCAACAGTCCGCTGCTTTCTTCCAGCAACTTCGCATACCCGAAAGCGATGGCGTTCAATTCCGCCGGAGTAAAATTCGGGTCGGACAACATCTTTTGGTAGCTCGTCACATACATTTCCGAAATATCCCCGACGAGCAGCACCGTTTGCTGCACCTTCCGGGTATCCTTTACCAGATTATGCACCGATTTTAGCGCGTCATAGTACTTTTTTCCCTGCTCGAACACCTTTGCCGTTTCCTTGAAACCGTCCAGCGTATTCTTCGCGGTAGTCGAAGTCTGTATAATCTGTTTAGCGGAATTGATGATACCTTGTGCCAGATTCCCCGGATCAGTGACGACCCATTGCGCTTTCGCTTGGGGACAAAAGCACACGATACTTATGCAGAGCACAAATAAGATTCTTCTCATAAATACATCATTTTAATAGTTTGTAATTGGATTTTTCAGTGGTGACGGCGGCGGGCATTACAGCTCGTCCGTCCGGACATATTCCCCCTCGGTAGAAAGGTAGAGTATATCCTTTTCCTCGTCATAGCCTAACAATATCTCCCCGAACAGGTCAACGGAAACTCCCCGTCCCGTCTGCTGTATCTTGTTTACGATCACCGTATCGGGATGATAGATTATGGCAAGGCAAAAATTCCTGCCGTCGTGGAACACCTGCACCGGAGGGGAGTGCAGGTTGCTCTTCCACGAGCCGCAGATATTTCTTACCGGAAACCTACGGTTGGCTTTCATGGCACGCTAATGTTTCCGGATATAGTCCCCGTTGGTTGAAAACGAGAGCACGTCCTTGTCCTTCTGGTAAGCCATGTCGATATGGAATCCCGTGTCAATGAATATCGCCCCGTCCTTCTGCCGGATCAGATAACTTTCCGGAGCCGTTCTTCCCGTCATCCCTCTTTTGGCAAAGAGCGTCAGCCTGTAATTCTTCCCGTCCTTGTCGATCCGTATATCCGGTTTCCCGGTGGTACTTTTCCATTCCCCGCACAACCGGCTCATGTCCGTTTGCGGTTCCGTGCAGGCTTCCGTCAACAGGCACATCACCCCGGCAATCAGCACCGACAATGTTTTCATCTGTTTCTCATTAAATATATACCTCATATCAATTCTTATTTTTTTTGTTTTTTACTTTCAGCCAGTTGTTTGATAGCCAGTTCGATATTTCCTCCCAGTTTCTCCGCCAACTGCATCACTTCCCATTTCTCCGTTTCCTCCGTCGTATAAGTCAGATACTCGTGCATCGAAACCTCCGTAGCATAGACTGCCGACTGCACGCCGCCCAGCCCGAACCACACCTCCTTATACTTTCTCGATGCCGCATTCGCCATATTGATAGAGAGGATTTGTGCCTTTTCCTTATCCGTCAGTCCCAGCAATTCCTGAATCTTGGAGAACTTGTTCATATACTTGCGTTGGTCGAGTAAAATCTTGCAGTCCGAGTTGTTTATGATACTTTCCTTGACAATGGGAGAAGAAATGATGTCGTCCACCTCCTGTGTCACCGTCACCGCCTCCCCGAAAAACTTTCGGACAGTCTTATACAGATAGCGCATATATTCCGCCATCCCTTCCCGCGTCAGCGCCTTCCATGCCTCCTCGATGATTATCATCTTTCTTACCCCTTTCAACCGGCGTAACTTATTGATAAACATCTCCATGATGATGATAGTCGTCACCGGGAAAAGGATAGGATGATCCTTAATGGCATCAATCTCGAATACCACAAACCGCTTGTCCAGCAAATCCAGCTGCTTGTCCGAATTGAGCAGGAAGTCATACTCGCCGCCCCGGTGGTACGGTTCCAGCACATTCAGAAAATTCGTGATGTCGAACTCCTTGTCACGCACCCCCTTGGCATCCAGTATCGCCCGGTAGTCCGTATCCACAAACTCGTAGAAAGTATCGAAAGACGGCACAAGCGTCTCATCGTATTTAATCCGGTCAATAAACAGGGCGACAGCATTGGACAGCGCCACCTCTTCCGAGCGGGAAGCCGGTTCATTGTCTTTTTTCCACAGCGTCAGAAGCAACGTCTTGATAGATTCCTTTTTCTCCACGTCAAACACCTTGTCCTGCGTGTAAAAGGGATTGAAACTGATCGGACTTTCCTCCGTATAAGTGAAGTACACCCCGTCGTCCCCGTGCGTCTTCCTCCGTATCATCTCGCACAGTCCCGAATACGAATTACCCGTATCCACCAGTACGATGTGCGCCCCCTGTTCCCAATACTGCCTCACCAGATGATTCATAAAAAAAGACTTCCCGCTGCCCGAACCGCCCAGCACGAACTTGTTCCGGTTCGTGATGATTCCCGTCTTCATCGGCAAGTCCGAAATATCCACATGAATCGGCTTTCCGCTGATACGGTCAGCCATCTTGATCCCGAAGGCACTCGGCGAACTCTTATAATTCGTTTCCTCGATGAAGAAACAGAGCGCAGGCTCGATGAAAGTATAGAAACTTTCCTCTTCCGGAAAGTCCCCCGCATTCCCCGGCATCGCCGCCCAATACAGCGTCGCCGCATCCACCGTGTTATGTCGGGGCTTGCATTCCATCAGTGCCAGTTGGCTTCCCACATCATTGCGGATATTCTTCAGTTCCTCCCCGTCGTCCGACCACGCCATCACATTACAGTGGCAGCGGACAGAAGTCAGCGAATAACTGTGCGCCTCGTTCAGATAGAGGTCTATCCACTCCTTGTTAATCTGGTTCGAGCGGCTGTAGCGCGAGAGCGACTGCATGTTGCGAGCCGTCTTCTCGAACTTTTTCAGGTTCTCGTTGCTATCGTCAATGAAAATATATTGGTTCACAATATGGTTGCACGACAACAGCAGCCCGATGGGAGCCGCAAAGCACAACCGGCAGTCCGAGCGGTCAGTCGATAACTTCTCGTACCGCATGTCCGTTCCCACTTTTCCCGGCACATCATCCACGTCCGAAAGCGTATGCACGCACAGCCTCTTGTCGCCGATACGCAGCCCGTCCGTTCCCAGCTCCATATCCTCCAGTGTAGCCGTATTTTCCAGCGAGAGCGAGAAATACTTCTCGATCAGTCCCGCCTGCTTCTCCGTTCCCGTAATCTCGTCCGTGCCCAACCTTGTCAGCCGGACAAGTCCCGAATCGTTTACGATCTGCTCGAACTGTCCCACCGCTTCCAGGAAGCGCGTAGTCATTTCCCTGTTCACCTCCTTCGGCACGATAAACCCACGGCAGAGCGACGAAAAATTGCTCTGCATCCTTGCCCGTTCCTTCGTTGTTTTCGTCAGGAACAGGTAACACGCATGATTGAGGAACGGACGCTCGTTGAAGTGCATCTCGTAACAGCGGGAGAGGAAACTAAGGTTGTCCTTGTCCGTCTTCGGTTGGTAATTCTCCTTGATGAACCAGTCCTGCTTGTGAACCACCGTGTAGTTAGGCAACACCTTTATAGCCTTCGCCCAAGTAGAATGAATCGTTTCATATTCGGGAGTAGTCACCGTGAACAGTTCCGGCAACTCCACCCGGAAGGCGACAGTAATATCCGCATCCTTGCTGATGATGCAGTCCTGTTCCACCGCGAGCAGTGGGAACTTGCTTTCTATCGTGGCAGCTTTTAGTACATTTCTCATCTTCTTCTTTTTTTGAATAGTTTTCGGGGAGCTATCCTGTTAATCAGGAAGCGGGGATGCTGCCGCGAAGCCAGCAGCTTCATCAGTCCGTGTTCGCCGTATTTCTCATTCAGGGCAAAGGTAGCCCATACCAATGCCGAAGCCGTCACCACACCGAACCCGATGCAGACCCATTGGTTGACACCTGCCATATACATGATGATGAACAATACGAATACCGTGAGTAACCCGGCAGCGAACAGAAACAGATATTGCGCTTTCAGCCCCTTAAATTCGGCACTTTTCCCAATCCCCTTATTTAGTTCAAACTCCATTCTATATTTAATGTATGTGCGTGTACATTATATATTATAAGAAGAACGACCTCAAAATGGTAGCCGCCACAATCAAGAAAATACAGGCTCCGAACCAGCTCGCCGCCACCTTCGACGTATCCGGGTCGCCCGACGAAAATTTGTTATATACTTTCACCCCGCCGATCAGTCCGCAAACAGCTCCCACCGCATACACCAGCTTCGTCCCCGGATCAAAATACGAGGTAATCATGTTCGTTGCCTCCGTGATGCCCGCTTGTCCGTTACCTTGCGCATAAGTCGCGCCTACAGCCGCAAAAAGAGTGGCGGCAGCCAAAAGAAATTTCTTTGTATTCATAAATAATTGTTTTTGTGGATGCAGGGATAAATAACCCCGTATCCGGTTATTAATAAATTGCTATACAATATCGGCAATGCTGAAATCATCGGGGACATCCCCGTCAGCACGGTAGCCGTTTTCGTCCGTTTCATCCGCCTGTTCCTGACGGTAGTTCTCCATGTGCCGGTTGATCAGTTCCGTCACCCTCTCCGCCCGTTGCGGGTGGTTGGCGACCAGTTGCTCGAACATGTCCGTATGTTGCAGTTCCGTCAATGTCCGTCCGGCTTCCTTTTCCTCCTGTTCGCTCACCGTCTCCTTTGCCTTGCCCAGCACTTTCACGGCGGCGCACATATCCTCGAAACTCACCCCCGAAGCCATTGCGCCCGGTTCGCTGCATCCTGCCGTTTCCTCATCCTCATCCTCATAATCCAGAGATACGTCGATGTCCATCGGCTCATTGTCCGTTCCCTCCGGAGGTGCGTCGTTAAACAGCTCATCCAGTTCTTCGTCAGGCACTTGCAACGGGTGTTTTTCCGGTTCGGCGACAAAAGTATCATCTTTTTCAGTCCCTTTTCCGCTTTCCTCCTTCGTGGCTTCGAGTGGCTTCAAAGTGGTATTGAGTGGCACTGATGCCGGAAGCACAAAATTGCTTTTTCCCAGAATCCCCGTTGCCGGTACAGTGTTTCGGGGCAGTATCGCGGCAGCGTTTCGCGCCGCCCTCCGCCGTTTCCATTTCTCATATTGCAGATAGACCGCCGCCCAGAGCACATAGAGGATGGCAAGGCAGAACAGCAACCCAAGTTCCCAATCCCTGCTCATATCAGATCCTCCCTCTTTTGCCGGTACAGTTCGTTAATCTCATCCTTGTGACTTTCCAGATGTTCAGCCAGCACCGTGTCTATGTAGCCGCCCACCGTTATATCCTTGTCCGCTATCACATGCACCAGCCGGGAAATCACCGCATGAATCTGTCCGCTGATATACACGCACTGCCGTGTTTTCAGCTCGTTCCGTTTCAGGAATTTTTCGCCGTACTCCGATTGTCCCCGTTTCCTGTTTTTTCCCGGCTCCCGGTTCTCTTTTGCCCGTGCCGGTGGCTGTTCCCGATCCTCCGCCGCTTCCTTCGCATCCGCTGTTTCCACAACCTCTTCCCGTACCGCTTCCGGCGCACTGACCTTTGCGTCCGCCGTTTTCCCCGTCGTCTTGAATGACGAGATGATGAAATTCTCATCAATCTCGTCCAGATTAATATCCTCTTTCGTTTTCTTCGCCATACCCGTCCTTATTGAATCACTTCCAGTATCTCTTCGATAATCTCATTCAGGTTACTGCCCCTCACCAGCACCTTGTCCGCCGGGAAGATCGTCGAGCGGAACAGTGCCTTGTGTCCGGCGGACAACTCCCGCCGGAACCGCTTGCTGTCCGGCAGGAACGTCTTGAGTACCGACAACCCCAGCTCATGGATCACTTCCTCATACACATCGTACAGTTCCGACTTCTCCCGTCCGTCCACCATGTTCCAGAGCAGGTGCATCCCCTTGATTCTCGACTTCCCCGTGGTTATCAACGTGTCGTTCAGCACCACCACGAACCGGAGCGTGCTCTCCATCACCACCCGGTCAGCCGAGATAGGGGAAAAGATATAGTCCATCCGTGCCAGCGTGCGCACCACGCCGCCGTTGTTGATAGTCCCCGGCAGGTCAAAGAAGATAAAGTCAAAGTCCGCGTCCGCCAGTTCCCCGGCTCTGGTCACCGCATCCTCCGGTGTGCTTTCGATGACCGGATACGCTTTCTTTTTCAGCCGTTGCACCTGCTCGTAAGCCATCCGTTTGTAGTACGGGTCATCCATAGCCATTTTCAGGTCACGTTCCCGCATCTCCACGATACTGTGTTGCGGGTAGTCACAGTCCACTACCGCCACATTGTACCCCATTACATAATGTAAATAACTTGCCACCAATACGGTCAGCGTTGTTTTTCCCGCACCTCCCTTTTGGGTGGAGAATGCGATGTACTTCGGTTCCTTTTTCATACGTTCAGTTTTTAAATCATTGATGATTTGATTCATTATCTCAAAATTTCATTATCACTCTGCGTCATTCTTTCAGTCTTTCCATACGTCAGTACGACAATACATCAGTACATCATCACGTCAGCACGTCACCATTGGAAAACATCCCCGTTTCACTGCATCATTGCATCACTGTTTCCATGTCCCCGAAGGAATGACGGCGCAAATAAACGACGAATAAACCACCGCTGTATCACTTTGAGAATCAGTGGCATTGAGTGGCTTCAAAGTGGCACCGAGTGGCACCGGCAGAAATTCGTCCCCCCGTTTCCGTCCCCCTAACTTTGCACCGTTAAGCAGTCCCGGTTGCAACCGCCGCCCTTGCCGTCTGTCGCTAACCCTAATCTGACCGGGTACGGTCAGATTTTTATGTTCACCCGAACATAGCAAGCTGTGTTTTTTGCTGCACGAAACAAGTTCTGCTGCAAAAAACGCTTGCCCCTTTTCCGATGGAGAAAGGGGGACAATTACCTCCGAAGTCGGTAATTGTTGGGGGGAGAGCGGTAGGGCGCAGGTTACTCCGCCGGGCTGCCATTGTACCACTAAAAAATCAAAGAATGATGAACGAAAAAGAAGAAAGCCCACAGCCCCGCCCACGCAAGCGGGGCGGCAGAAGTCCCAAGACCAACCCCGCCGTATTCCGTTATACGGTCAATTTCGATGCCGTCGAACATGCCCGTTTCCTCACACTTTTCGAGCAGTCCGGGCTTCGTTCAATGGCACAGTTCATTGCCGCCCGTGTCTTTTCCGAAGAGTTCCGGGTCGTCCGCACAGACCGGGCGGCACTCGAATACGTTACCCGGCTCACCGAATTGTACCAGCAGTTCCGTGCCGTAGGTGTCAATTACAATCAGGCAGTGAAGGAACTCCACGTCCATTTCTCCGAGAAAAAAGCCCTCGCCATGCTCTATAAATTGGAACGGGCGACAATGGAACTGATCGGGTTGAGCCGTAAGATTGTCGAACTTACCAATACCTTCGAGAGCCAATGGTTGCGAAAATAAGTACGGGACAGTCCCTTTACGGCGCACTCGCCTACAATCAGGACAAGGTGGACGAAGGACATGCCCGTGTCCTCGCCACCCATCTTGTCCTCCAGCCCGAAGACGGGCAGTTCCGCATCACCGGCTGCATGGACGACTTCCTCCGGTGGATGCCGTCCCATTGCCGGACAGAGAAGCCCGTGATCCATATCTCCCTCAATCCGCACCCCGACGACGTGCTCACCGACGAACAGTTCACAGCCATCGGCGAGGAATACATGCAGAAATTGGGATACGGCGGTCAGCCCTTTATCATCTTCAAGCACGAAGACATAGAGCGCAGGCACATCCACATCGTTTCCCTCCGGGTCGATAGCGAGGGCAGGAAGATAAACGACAGCAACGAGTACCGCCGCAGCAAGGCGATCACCGAAGAACTCGAACAGAAATACGGGCTGCACCCGGCGGAAGGTCAGAAGCAGGGCGACGACTGGCAGCTCACCCCTGTGGATAGCAGCAAGGGCAACTTGAAGAAACAAATCGGCAACGTCGTCAAGCCCCTGCTGAAAATGTACCGTTTCCAGTCTATGGGCGAGTTCCGGGCATTGCTTTCCCTCTACAACATCGGCATGGAAGAAGTCAGGGGCGAAACCGGCGGGCACAGCTACCACGGCATCGTGTACTCCGCTTTGGACAAGGACGGGGAGAAGACCGGCACACCCATCAAATCCTCCGTCTTGGGAAAAATGACCAGTGCGGCAGCCATCGAAAAACGGATGCAGCAGTCCGGAACGGCTATCCGGGACAAGCAGCTCAAAGAACATACCCGCCGTATCGTTTCCGCAGCCATGCAGCGCACCCGCAGCGAGTCCGCCTTCCGCCGGGAACTTGCCGCACAAGGCATCGACTTGGTGCTTCGCCGTAACGATGACCACCGCATCTACGGCGTCACCTTCATCGACCACCGCCACCGGGTCGTCCTGAACGGCTCCCGTTTGGGCAAAGACTTCTCCGCCAATGTCTTCAACGAGCTTTTCCGGAGTACCGGAGAAGATCCGCAGCAGGAGCAGGCAGCCGCCACCACCGGCAGCTATACAGGGCGGCAACTCTCGACAGACAGCCGTACCGATACCACTGCAATGTCCGCCGACGGCGGTCTGCTCTCCCTTTTCTCGCCCGATCCCGTGCTGCCCGACCGCGAGCCGCCGCTACCCCGCAAGCACAGAAAAAAACGCCGCCGCTACGGACGGCAGGATTAAAACCATAACAAAATGTATGTATTACAATTAAAATTTAGAAATTATGTCACAAGAAGATGATTTGAGAGGCTTGGCACGCGTGATGGACTTCATGCGTGCGTTAAGCATCCTGTTTGTAATAATAAATATCTATTGGTACTGTTACCCCGCCATGAAAGAATGGGGCATCAATATCGGAGCCGTGGACAAGATACTCCTGAACTTCCACCGCACCGCCGGGCTTTTTACCTATTCGCTCTACACCAAGCTCTTTTGTGTGGTGTTCCTTGCCCTCTCGTGTATCGGAACCAAAGGTGTCAAGGAAGAAAAGATTAAATGGGTGCATATCTGGGCAGTCCTGTCCGTCGGCACCGTGCTCTTCTTTTTCAACTGGTGGCTGTTGGAACTGCCCGTGTCGTTTGTAGTCCGCACTTCGTTCTATATCCTCACCCTTGCCGTCGGCTACCTCTGCCTGTTGGCGGCGGGTATCTGGATCAGCCGCCTGCTGAAGAACAACCTGCTCGACGATGTATTCAACAACGAGAACGAAAGCTTTATGCAGGAGACCCGCTTGATCGAGAACGAGTATTCCGTCAATCTGCCCACCCGTTTCTATTACAAGAAAAAATGGAACGACGGTTGGATCAATGTCGTCAATCCCCAACGTGCGTCCATCGTTGTCGGAAGTCCGGGCAGCGGGAAGTCCTATGCGGTTGTTAATCAATTCATCAAACAGCAGATAGAAAAAGGCTATTCGCAGTTCATCTACGACTTCAAATTTCCCGACCTCACCACCATCGCCTACAACCACCTGCTCACGCATCAGGACGGTTACAAGGTCAAGCCGCAGTTCTTCATCATCAACTTCGACGACCCCAGCCGCAGCCACCGTTGCAATCCGCTGAACGCCCGGTTCATGACCGACATCTCCGATGCCTACGAGAGTTCGTACAACATCATGCTCAACCTCAACCGTTCATGGGCGGCAAAGCAGGGCGACTTCTTCGTCGAATCGCCCACAATTCTCTTTGCCGCCATCATCTGGTTTCTCCGCATCTACAAGGACGGCAAATACTGCACCTTCCCCCATGCCATCGAGTTCCTGAACAAGTCTTACGAGCAGATTTTCCCCATCATGTCCTCTTACCCCGAACTGGAGAACTACCTCAGCCCGTTTCTGGATGCGTGGTTGGCGGGAGCCGCCGACCAGTTGATGGGACAGATAGCATCGGCAAAGATTCCCTTGTCCCGCATGATCTCCCCCGCGCTCTATTGGGTCATGTCCGCCGACGAGTTCTCTCTCGACATCAACAATCCCGAAGCTCCCAAACTCCTTTGTATCGGCAACAATCCCAACCGTCAGGCAATTTACGGAGCCGCTTTGGGACTGTACAACAGCCGTATCATTAAGTTAGTCAACAAGAAAGGAATGATGAAGAGTTCCATCATCATCGACGAGCTGCCAACGGTTTTCATCAAGGGGCTGGACAATCTCATCGCCACCGCCCGCAGCAACAAAGTAGCCGTGCTTTTGGGCTTTCAGGACTTCTCCCAGCTCATCCGCGACTATACCGACAAAGAGGCGAAAGTGATAATCAACACCGTTGGCAACATCTTCTCCGGTCAGGTGGTGGGAGAGACAGCCAAGACCTTGTCCGAGCGTTTCGGGAAAATCTTGCAGAAGCGGCAGAGCATGACCATCAACCGCAATGACAAGTCCACCTCCATCTCCACCCAGATGGACAGCATGATACCGCCCAGCAAGATTTCCGGGCTGACGCAGGGCATGTTTGTCGGCTCCGTTGCCGACAACTTCTCCGAGCGCATCGAGCAGAAGATTTTCCATTGCGAGATCGTGGTCGATGTCGCCAAGATAACCGAGGAAGAAAAGGGCTATCAGAAAATCCCCGTTATCACCAACTTCGTGGATGAAAACGGCGTGGATCACATGGATGAAATGGTGCAGTCCAACTACAACCGGATCAAGGAGGACGTCCGGCAAATCGTCGCCGACGAGTTGGAGCGTATCAAGAACGACCCCGCACTCTGCCACCTGCTCGAACTCAACAAGCAGGAATAAGAAAAAAGGGAATTTTCCGGCGCATAACCGGGAAATTCCCTTCTTTTATAGAGTACGGAGTATTTATTTCTTCCTCCGGTACAGTTTCTCGTCGTCCTTGTCCATTCTTTCCAGCAAGGCATCCCTCATGCTGTCTATGTATGTCGTCCGGCTCTCCTGCACCCGTTCCCGCATGTTCACATAGCAGCCCGACGGGTCTTTGATTTCTATCCCTAACATCTTGCCGAAGTGCGCCGCCACCTCTTTGATGGTCACCTTCCCGTCATTGAAGTTTTTCAGTGTGTCCGAGCCGTAGATAAATTCCATCAGATGGATCACCTTGCCCGTCCATACGATTTGCGGCGGTGCGTCGTCCTCCGTTTCCCCGCCGTTCCCTTGTGTGCTTTCCTCATTCCCGCGCGGCATTCCTTTTGTCCATTCGATGGCGGCATCCACAAAGGCGATGCCCCCGCTTGCAGAGAGCTTGCCACCCGTTTCCGTCCTCATTTCCTCTATTTGTATTAGCTGTGTCCGTATGCAATGTAGGGAAAAGTAGATGAATACCCTGTCTTTTTCCTTCATGCAGAACTCATAAATCCGGTGTGTGAAATCACTCAATGCCTTTTCAAAATCTTCTTTGGCGGCGTTCCCTTCCGAGAGCAGCCGTATGTAGGGTGTTGTCTTAAATTCCTCCATGTATGATAATTTCCGTAAACAGTCTTTTTGTTTAAAATCGGCTGCAAAGGTACGGAGATTACGGTTGCGACATGTTACCGAAACTAATCATAAATTCATCATTATTGTGCATGCTTTTTTCGCAGGTTCGTGGGGCTGTCGCCGAGGTTCGTCTTGCAGAAACGGTGGAACTGTTGGGGGGAAGTGAAGTTGAACTCTTCCATGATGTCATGGAAAGGGATATAGGGAAAAGAAAGGCGGTATAGGATATGCTCCGCCCGTTTTTGGATCAGCCATTGATAGACAGCCGTCCCGAACTCCTCCTTGAAGATGCGGCGGAAGGTGGCTACCCCGTAGCCGCACAGGTCGGCAAGCTCCCGTGTGTCGTTTGCTTTCATGTAGTGTGCCAGTACAAGGCTTTTGAACGGCACTTCTTCCCCCGTCATCGGATGGAAGAATGCTTGCAGTTCTTCCGCTGCATAGTAGCGGCTGAACAGCCGTATCAGTTCTTTGTGTTTCAGGTGCCACAGCAGCAGGTCGCCCGTGCTGTCCGTCAGGTAATGGCAGATGCTCTGCATGAATGTCACAATCACCTCATGCGCCGGCAGCTTGCAGCAATAAACCGTCGCCTTGCCGTCCTCTTTTTTTTGCCTGTGCGTGTACAGGTAGTTCAGTATGCAGTTCTCCGGACGGCATACCGTGTTGTTGAAGGTGTGGATCACCGCACGGGTATTTTCCAGTATCTCCCCTTGGCAGTCAGCCATACGGGGCAGGAACATGATTTCACCGCCGTACAGCGTTTCTTCACGGAACAGGCTGCTCGTCAGTCGCACCCTCCCTTCCCGGCAGAATACGATGTAGTTCATTCCCTTCTCCGTATTACGGAAGGTTTCCCCTTTTTGGAAATCCTTCAAAAGGAAATTGCAGTTGTCCGGCAGTTCGTTGCAGGGCAAGCGATTGTAGTTTTTTGCTTCATTCATAGGTATTAATAATTATATTTCGATTGAAAATCTTTATATTCAATCTGACGAATAACATATCCGATATAACGGAGAAATACTCTTATTCCGGATGCTCTTTCATCCAATTTTGTACCATTTCATCCAGATTCTCGATAAAATAAGAGTTTCCATCCCAAGTGATAAGGGCACGGTAACCTTTCAGAAAAACCTCTCCGAGAGAGTTGCTTATGTTTGTTTTCAAATCAATAGCCGGATTCCATGCCTTTATTAAATCAAAGAAATGTCCATCTTGGGGATTTACTATTTTCCATTTTCCGGTTTCTGGATTTCGATAGCAAATATCGATATATCCATAACTATTATTATCTTCCGGCCTGACACATGTCAGAGCGTAGTCTCCATAAATGGCTACCGGACGTCCACAAGAAGCTTTGGCTCTATCTCCCTCCCAAGGTTCTTCTTTGCGTGTCTTAATATCGTAAATTCTAACATTTACGACACCTGACGTTTGCTGCAAAATCACCTTTTTACCATCCGTAGCAGCACGGCTCTCCTGAGCACCAAGTGGATATGATATGATTTTATCCCATTTGTCAGTAACCACATTATATTGAAAAACACCAGCACTACCGGCAACAACATTATCTGTAAGAGATAATTTATAACCTCCTATAGGAAAACTTTTTCCACTTGTGATATTTCCCTCCTTGTCAATCGGATATATATAGGAATTACTATAGTTATCTCCGGATATCAGGAAATTATCGCTTATAGCCACTGCATATCCTTTGTATGGCATCGGTCCTGCGGCGCAAAACCACTTACCGGTTGTTTTGCTTTTCTTTATAAAATAGGTATCACTGTTATTTTTTCCAAATCCTAAGACACCATAATCGCCACACAGTTCTATGCTTGAAAGCGGTCTGGTCTTGGTAGCGGATTTACCATCTGGCAGTTCTGTAGTACCTGCCTCGTCGTTATATACTATCTCACCGTTACTCCACGAACCATCGGCTTGCTTTTCAAAGATGCGATAGCTGTAAGTTCCATCATTATTTTTTATCTGAGCAAAGATACGGTTACCCGAATATGCACTCATAAAAACGTTCTCAACCTTGGTTATCACCGGTTTCAACACAGCATCCTCACTTGCTTTAAGGCTAGCTGTTATTGTCGCGTTCTGTCCTCCCTTCAAGGTAATCTCCTTGCTCAGACGGCATACATATTCCTTTCCATTGCCCAGCGTAATTACTATCTTCTTGTATTTATCTAAAGTCTGCGGAGGAAAGAGACATTTAAACTGTATGCTGAAAGCTTGCTGATCCGACCATGTACTGCACATTTTCAAATCTTGCCGGGTTTCAATATCAGGTACTTTCAACATATAATTGGCATCAGCGTCAATACCCAGCTTGCTATTGGTTCTCATATCCATCAGGCAGGCCTTGGCATTCATCACATCCATTTGTTCTACCAATGGATCTATAATCGATACAGTCAGGGTGACACGTGCCATCAGTTGTGAAAAAACAAAGTTCAGGCTGGCATCTGATGGAGCTATGCGTTGATGCGCAGCCATATAGAGTGACGATAAGAAAGAATTGTTCGAGCTTTGATCAGCAGAAACGGAGAGGGTGGCTCCCGGGAGGGGCAGTTTATCCTCAGGGGTCGTACCATACCAAGAGTATATATCAACGGTAGGGGAGCTTAGACCGCTAAGGACTGTCCATATACTGCCTTCTTCCACCTTGCCTTTGAATTTACCCGTTCCGTTATCGTAGGTATAATGATAAGTATCACTGCCCTGCCAACCAATCAAAATTTCATCTCCCGCCTGGAAGGTGTTCCTCAGGTCGGCATCCAGCATCCGGGTTGATGGTTCTACAGCACGAATGGTTGCGGTCACCTCGTATTTATTTACATTTACGGGCTGATTTTCGATTTCTTCGTCCGAACAAGCTGAAAGGACGGCAAGCAACGCTACTCCTATATAATTTATCTTTTTCATTTTTTTCGTTTTTAGCGATATAGTTCCAGAATGACTTGGATTACGTCTTTCGTGTTATTATCCACCACTTCTTTCCAATAAGCCCAGCCGGTATTATCTTTCTCAACTTCAGTATTTAAGTTTGCACATAATCCGGTAAAATCAGTAATAGAAGTACCTGCTGCTGTTGCCGTTGTGCAGCTTTTCATTGTTCCTTCTCTGTAATAGCTTCCGACTACACTGCCGCCTTCTGTGGTTCCTGCCAGCCATCCGGCAGTGGGTAGATTGGAACCGCCACTATCCTTGTTTTCCAATGTTTTTATATAGCTGTAGCTATTGGCAATACTTCCACTACCTGCCAGTTTCCCCACCAGTCCGCCGATATAACAATCCGTCCCGGGTTTAGAACAGGCAATTGTGGCGGGGAAGGCGACTGAACCTTCGTATACAGCGCAGTTCGATATACTGCCGTTGCACCAGCCTGCCAGTCCGCCTATACACATGTCATTACCTCCTTCATGACTGTTGATAAGGGTTGTACCGGTCAGTTCTACCGAACAGTTGGTGATATTGCCGTCTACTTTGCCTGCCAGACCGCCCACATAGATGGCTTCACCGGCTGCATTGACGATATTGTTGGTCACTCCGTCACCATTAGGCAGCGTCGTGACACGCAGATTCCGTATATCCGCCTTTGTATAGCCAATAAAGCCCGCATATTTGCTTTCCATCTTCTCCACGCTTCCATTCAGGTCGAGCACTATTTGCCAGCCCTGCCCGTCGAAAGGCAACGCAAGGGGATGTTCGTCTGTGCCGATGGGTGTCCACAGTTTTCCAACTTCTGCAGCTACTGTGATATGGGCTGTCAATTTGATGATAAACTTCTTCTTACCTGTCGCCGCATCGGTTTCATACCAGCCATAATCCAGATAAGGGGTATAGTCGTCTCCACTCGCTCCAAGCCCGTTTTTATTCCATGTATCAACAAAAGCGAGCAGTTCGGTGGCATTGGATATTCCTTTTTCCTTGCCCGTCACTTCGTCTCCCTCGCCGTTTCCCCAACTCACGGAAGTAGATTCCACACCCAAACCATCGTTTAAAATCAGGTTGTAAGTATAGCAATATCCTCGTTGCCACTTCACTTTGAAGTCACTTTGTGCCAACTTGTACTCTTTATCCTTTGTCGCATTTCCCCTTGCCCCTATTTTCACTACCAAGGTGATGTCGCTGGTAGGAGTGTCATTTAGCGGCGCCACCAGTCCGTAGGCCGTCACTGTGGGTGAATTGGCATAACCGATGTTTCTTTCGGTTCCGGAAGTGGCGTTAAATGTCAATTTGTTGGTGGTTGTCAAACCGCTCAGCGTGCCATCGCCTATCTGCATATTGCTCGAGGTGCCAATAAGGAAAGAGTTACCTGTGCTTTCCAGCCTGATTTCTTTAACATACTCGTTCTCCAAATCAGGTATTCGAGTAGTTCCATATTGAATGCTGAATGCCACCATTGCCAGCGCATGATGCAGGTAGACCTGCTTACTGGCCTCTTTGTTGTAAGCCGTGATGGGGCTGACGGAACTCAAGGCGGTAGTTGCCGATCCGAAAAGGTAATCGGTGGCGTCAATTTCCCAGTCATTCGTTCCATTGAAGGTTTGAGTAGCGGGAATGCTCACCGGGATGGTATGTTTGCCGTTTGCATTATCAGGTGTAACGGTAGCATTAGCCGGGGAAAAGACTTGCACCAAAGCCTTTTCGCTGTTCAGGTAAATAGTCGTATTGTCCGTCGAAACCCATTTGCCATTATCCGGTGTAAAAGTAAAATTCTGCTTTCCTACGGAAGGGTAAGTCTGATGGTCGGCAGTGGTTACATAGACTCCTATCGTGTTGATTTGTCCGCCACCTGTACCAAACCCATTGACCAATGCCCGCGAGCTTGTCCCCTGCATGGAGAGGTCGTCGCCCCATTGGAAAGCGAGTTGCAACGGCGTGTCGGTTTCGTGTGCCTGGGATAGTTCATTCTCCCGGCTGCAAGCCGACAATACCAGCAGGCACAGGAACAATGGTTTGAATACAGCTGTCTTCATTCTTTCTTTGATTATACGAGGTTAAAACCGTTACCACCGATAGACTGGCTTGACCAACCTTGCAAGGTGATTGTAACACCAAGCCCTTTACCGTTCATCACGATGCTGTAGATATAATTCTTTCCGGCATCCCATTGGGCTGCATTATTTGTACCAGTGGACTGAAAGAGGTCAATCGTATAGGTTTTCCCGTCAATCTCAAATTCCGCCTTGATATTGTCGGCTGCTATTGTAGCCACAGGATATACCATCAGACTGAATGCAGGAGAAGTAGCTGTAGTCGATTCTGTTTGGGAAGCTTCTTTTAATACGTAATGTTCGCTTCCTTGTGTTTTAGTCTTTCGTATATAAGTAACTGCCTCTCCACTGGTTATAGTGATTGTTCCGTTTTCAAGGCTCATGGTAGCTTTTCCGCTTGTTCCCGGTTTGGTTAGTACGCTACCGCTTCCCCCGTTCTTCAATACAATCTTGGTGAGCTTACCTTCACCTACATAATCTTTCTTGTATAAACGGAAGCTGACCATTGCCATACCATGATTGAAATCCAAAGTGGCGACGTTGCTTGCATTGGTAACAGTCGAACTTGCTTTTGCCCACAAATAGTCTTTTTCATTGGCGAGCGCATTGACTGACGCTGTATTATCGCTTGCGACTGTAATGGTAGACGCATCATCATCCGCTCCCGGTATCGTAGATACTTCAATGGCTGGCGTAGCTGCAACAAAGGTGGCATCCGTAGGATGAAAGCCATAAATAGTGGCTGCGCTATTTGAAAGGTAGATAGGGGTTACGCTGCTCCAACTACTGCTGTAGGTATAGATGGTGGGGGTTGCTCCATAGCCCGTCCCTTTGGCATACACTTTGATACCGTCAGGGATCTTTGTTGCATCCGTGCCGCTCACTACTCCTCTGGTCATAGTCAGCGTAGGGCTGATTTTCAACTCCACCGGTTCGTTGTTTTGCAGTTCATTTACTTCATTACTACATGCGCACATCATTGCCATGCAGAAGACCAGCAGGCCCGTAGTTCCAATTTGCTTTTTCATACTGTATTTCTATTTTAATTCTGTTTTATTCCTCTGTCTAAAAAATAATATTTAATCTGTCTTCTACTGAATATCCATGTCACTACCATTCGGAGCATCTACCCAGTCTGTGACACTGATGGTACTTATACTTAAGCCTGTTCCGCTTAACCTCACAGTATACTGATAGTTGACGCCAGCCAGCCACTTGTCGGCAGTGTCCACGCTATTTCCACCTATTGTAACCGTCCCTGTCGGAGCATCTAAATTGACCGAATAAGTAGTACCGTCGATGGTGAAGGTAGCCTTCACATCACCGTTTGCGATATCCGTAGCCGGAAACACCAGAATACTGAACTTTTTGGAAGCTGCTGCGGCATCGGTCGGGGGAGTTTCACCGTCCACAGCACCTTGGGTTACCAAAGTATAATTACTGATGGCACGGATGAAGGTGGCATCGTTATCATCGCTGTCAGCGTCTGACATTCCCGTGATAGCTCCCGTAGTGATATTCATGGTGCAGTCTGCCGCAGGAGTTTTATACAATCGAGTGGCACTGTTCTTGGCATCTTCCAGCTTCACCTGTGCCAATGCTCCCGTTCCCGTATATGTCCCGTTGTTGTAAACACGGAAAGTGAGCAAGGACAGGGCATGGTTCATGTTGAGGGTTACATTGTTACCGTTCTTATTAGAGACTTTATTTACCGCAGTAGCCCACATATAGTCCACTTCGCCGGGAGCGGAGTTTCTTAATCCGGCATTGGTATTGTTTTCCCATTTATTGATGCTCCATACCTTGTCTGCATTGTTTGTAGTGCAGTCTATTGTATAAGTTGCCTCTGTAGCAGTCCCTTCATATACGGTGACAGGGATTGCGCTGTTGGTTGGTTTCAGTGCATCAATAGTGGCATATTCATGGTCATTTCCCGGCTTATAGGCAGGATAATAGGCATAAATCGTTGCTTCCTCCCCCGTCAGGTAGATTTTATGATCCGCTCCGCTCTGCCAGGTATTGTTGATGTTATCCAGTTTCCACGTGTAGAGCGCATAGTCGTTATTCTTTCCCGCATCGGTATAGTCATTTCCTGATGCACACACGGCAATATTTGTCATTTGTCCGCTTCCTCCGTTTTGCGTACCGCTTTGTATCACACTACGGGTAAGCGACACTCTGGGTGAAATCTGCAATTCTATCGCTTCATTACTTTCTATTTCCGGAATAAATTCTCTCTGGGCACAGCCCGTATGCAGGAGTAGTCCTGAGACCAGAGCAACATAGGTTAATTGTTTCTTTTTCATTATTATCAATCTTAGTTTATAAATATTAATCTCAAGGTTCTAACTCTTGGTCACCCCCTACCTCCACCGTTGCCCACGGTGTGCTTATAACGGAGAGAACTCCCAAATCAGTGTCGGAAAACCATAAGGTTACTTCGTGCGAAGCCCCAGCCTCAAACTCTGTGGTTTCCGATATGTCGGCGTTAAGTTTCAGTTTCCTGATGGTACCGAAAGAGGTTTCCACATCTATCGTATAACCGTCTGCCGCTGAAAACGGGGGCAGAAGCAGTTCGCCCACCACCACGGTGCTGCCATCGGCAGGCACTTCTATTCCGGGAGGGGTTGCTTTGTCATTAGGAGAGAGTGAAAGTCCGGTGGGATTATTGAACTCCACTTCACCAGTTACCAGTGACAAGGTTGCGGAGCTAAAGGCTTCGTTCACCCGGATCGTATAAATTCTGCCTGCCATGCCCGAAGCGTTCTGCTTGCAGGCTTTGAAGATGAATTGCGTCAACAGGTGGTTGTGCGAGAGTTCCTTCGAGGGGATACGGGTGAAGGGATCTGTCAGCGAACCGCTGATTTCGGAAGCCGTCATCAGGTCTTCACTTCCGTCCAGTTCATAGTTCAGCGTACCGTTTCCTCCCAATGGCACAAGGGGATAGTAGCTGCACAGGTACACGGTACTTCCGTCCGTCGGATAGTAGCGTTCGGGGGTAAGGACGATTTCGTCGCCCGTCGCCACTCCGTCCCAATATTCCGTGTAGTGCCCCGATGTGGAACCGTAGGCGATGCGTATGGGGGTGTTATCAAAATCGCCTATTGCTGCACGGGTAAAGATACTGGTATAGAGATGGATGGGAACACGTTCTTCACGCATTTCCAGCGTGCGTTCCGTACATGCCGTGCAGAGCAGCAGGGCAAAGAGGAACATTATAATATGTATTCTTCTTCTGTTCATCGTTTCTTGCTTTGAGTCCACCAACGATAACTCAGGTTGAGGTTCAGCCCTGTAATTCCCCAACGGGTAGAGGACAAATCATGGTGATAATAATAATAAGGAATTTCATAATCGTAAGCACTGCCCGATGCCTGGCGGTAACCGGCACGTAAACCAGCTTCCAGCCCCAAGTGGCGGGTAAGGGGAACATACACTCCCAGCGAAAGACCTGTACTCAGGTAAGTACCGGTAGCGTTGGTACCTGCCTGTGCTCCGTTTGTTACTACTGCCGGATAGGGCTGGTGATCGAAATCGCCTGTTTGGGCATAGATGCCTACATAGAACCAGCGATAGCGGTTATTCCCTGCCAGCCAGAAACGGGGTTCGAGGCTGTAGCCGGATATGCCCCAAAACTCTTTATTCTTGCCGCCTTTCCAGTAACTGTATTCAGCAGAAGCAGTCACTGACCAATAACGGGCAAAGAAAAACTCTAATGCGAGGTTAGGACGGAAAGAGGCTAAACCGCCTTCGGGCGTGATGCCTGTCAACGAGAGCAGATTGGTCTTGACAGACAGCAAAGGACGGGAGGCATAAGAGGAAGAGATTCCCACCTTGCCAATCCTGTTGAAAAGAGTGGTATCGTCCACTTTAAGCGTATCTGCCATTCTGATGCAGTCTGCTATTTTCAAATCGCCAGTGCATTTCTCTTCCGTATCAAGTCCCGAAACCTGTTCTTCCGGTTGCTGTTTCATCCTCACCGTGCACACTGCCGCATTACGGAGTTGTGGTAGCAGGTATTTATTGATATACCGGTAAGCACGGCCTTCATTCAGGCGGCGCAATAGCACTTTATAGTGCGATGTGTCGGATACTTTGTCCAAAATACCCAACGCATCCTCCCGGTCGGGGACGGATGTGTCCGCTTCGATTAATCGGCGAAGCCCTGTCCAGTCTTCGCCCTGCGGCAGGATAAGGATGCGGTACTGGTCTAGATGCGGGTATTTCCAAAGAAGATATCCTTTTACTGCCACCGCACGGCGGTGTGCCAGACGGAAATTATATTGGGTATCGCCTTCGGGGGATGCGTATGAAGTAATCGTTACCGTATCAATCTGTGCGGTGGAAAGACTGTCGGCAAAAAGGGTAGAGAAGGCTGCCAGCGTATGGGGGTTGTCCATATAATCGTACTCCACCAGTGAGCGGTCGAAACGGAAATGCAGGAGCAGAGGCTCGCAGCAAAAGGTGTCGCTTGCGGATTCTGGCTTGGTAAGGTTGCCGGCAGTGACACCGACTGAAACCAACAGGAAGCAGGCACAATGGATGAATGTATAGAGGTTACTTCTTATCATAGGTCTATCAATTTGATTTCGGAAAGGAACGTGCGCGTCACCTGATTGAGTACGCCTATCTTGGATGCCACCGCCCCGTGTTGGAGATAGTAAGATTCGGGAGTGGGCTGGTTGCAATTGATCGGTTCGTTAAGGGCTTGAAGCACGTCCAACAGGGTAAATTCGTGCAGGGGACGGCTGAGTTGATAGCGGAGTAACCCTTTACATGCCACATTCGATGGTGTAGTTACTGCCCTATCCGGCAAAGAACGAATAAGCCCCGAGGTTTCCAGTTTACAAAGCAGGGTATTAAACTCTTCCTCCGTGAGCAGGAAATTAACCGAGCGCAAACAATCCCTTGAATGGATGTCTTGCAGTACGGCAATGGCTGTTTGTGTACATATAGATAACATGTGTGTTTTTGTTTTGCCAACCGTTACTTACCAAGTAACGGGTAGTGCTTTTTCTCCCGGATAAAAAAAGGTGTTTTTTTATCAATTATTTATCCAAAAAGGCATTTTACAGTTAAGTAAAGTGTAAAAAAAAGCATTCCGTTTTTGAGGTATCAGAAATGGATGAGAGCTTTGTGTGTTTTTCGGAATGCACGCTGGGGCAATATGTGTTTTTCTTGTGTAGTGTGTCTTTAAATAGATAAAAATGATAAGATTAATGTAGATAAATATACTTTTATTTGGATTTATGAAGGGAAATTTAGACCTTTGCGACTTAAATCATCCGTTACTTGGTAAGTAATTCAGGCAGGTATCTCCGTTACTTGGTAAGTAACATCATCTCCTTTGAACGGACTGTCATTCTGCTTTTTATGCAACTTTTTTATCTTCATTGCTTTTCGCAATCGACATAATCAGTTCATCATTGGCTTCGTCCAGTTTTTCATTTTCAAAAGGTTTCAGATAAGTTTCCGTTACTTTAATAGACGAATGTCCGAGTGCCTTGCTAATAATGCCGATAGGAATGCCTGCATAAAATGCCAGAGTTGCCCACGTATGGCGCGCAGTGTACGAACTTATTTTAGCATCAGGGAGTAGCAACTCCGCCAGTTTCGCCAACTTGCAGTTGAAGATGCGCAACGCTTTCTGGTAGCGGATATAATCCTCTTTATCTTCTTTTCCCACTTCATCCAGTATAGGGAACAGATAGCCGGAACCTGTTCCACGGCTACGGTATTCTTCGAACAGCGGCATAGCTTCCTTTGCGATGCGTACCACTATCTTCCGTCTGGTCTTATGGCGACAATAAGTGATGCAGTTCCCCTTCACATCCTGTCGGCGCAAGTAAGCAAGGTCTATAAATGACATTCCTCGGAACAGAAACATCAATAGGAAATAGGCATGTGCGCTTTGCAAATCTTCGGGCAATTTTCCTGTACCAACATGAAGCAGCACATTCATCTGTTCTTCCGTCAGTGCGCGTTTCGTTTGTGATTCCACTTTAGTATACACATCGTCGAACAGTTTCTTATCATATTCCAGCAACTTAGCTACCACCAGTCGGTTGTATACTGCTTTTAGAGTCCTCATATACGTGGATACTGTATTCCAGCTTGCGTCCCTATTCCGTAGCCAAATCTGGTACTCTTTCAACTTACCAGGAGTGAATGCCTCTGTTATCGGTATTTCTCTTTTTCCACCTTCTGATAAATGTTTCCTTTCATTTTCGAGCATTGTAGTAGATTCATTCATGGCTTTTTCCGCTTCAATACCCACGGAAAACTTTGTAAAGGAGTTCAACGTAGCGTTGTAGGTATGCACTGCCGGACGCTTCTTGTACTCCTCCAATTTCTTCATTACTTCTTTCATGTAGGGCGCCAGATAGACCACCCCCACATCCTTTTCATTTTTATCCATAATTCTAAATTTAAATTTTCGCTTCACGCGTTCTGCCTGCAACAGTCACGTTCTGCAAAAAGTTTATACCTGCAATATACCGCTTATCCTCTTTTGTGCCACTTGCTTCCACTTCAGTGCCACTTAATGCCACTCGTTCACAAACCCATTGTACTCCAATTTCTTGCTTCTATTTTCGCCTTGCATTGCTAAAAATGCAGGTTAAATAAAACAAAAAACAATGGAAGAAAACCTGAATGAAGAAGAAGTGTTGCTCGTCACCGACAAAGACGACGGCGGCAAGCTCAAAGCAGTGGACAAGTCCGCTGCAAAGGAGGGGATATGGCGCATGCTCTTGCCCTCGATAGAAAATCTGGACGATTTTATGAAAGTGAACAAGCAATCCTCCATATTGGAGGACTTCTTTCACAATTTCAGCCGGCAGTTCCGGCAGCCGACTGATTTCCGCTTTTACCACATTCCCGTCTCCTTGCTGGATACGTTGGACGTATTCACCGACATGCTCCGCCAACCGGAGGACAACAAGGATTTCATCTTACAGTATGAAATCAATCCCGACAACTACCGGAAACAGCAGGAACAGCAGGACATACAGCCCGAAGCCGCGCAGCAGACATCCCCGGAGGTAGCTGCCACGGAACAGCCGCCCATAGCCGGACAGCCGTCGGGCTTCGAGAGCCGTATCGATTGGGAACAGCTCGCCCGCCTGAACATCACGCGCGAATCGTTGGAACAGGGCGGCGACTTGGCTGCCGTCCTCTCCGGCGGCAAGTCCGGTCTGGTCACCATCTCCACCGAGATCGAGGGCATTCCCATCACCACGCAGGGGTGCATCCACTTTCAGGAAGGCACGGACGGCAAACTGGACTTGAAGATTGACTGTTACCGCCGCGAGCCTGCCCTCGACCTGCCGTTCCACGGTGTACTTCTGGACAAGGAAACGAAGGACAACATCACCGCCACCGGCAACGCTGGTCAGCCCGTCCTTCTCCCGTTGGACGGTGGCGAACCCAAGTCCTGCCTTGTCTCATTGGACAAGGTCACCAACAACCTTGTCGCCATTCCAGTGGACGATATCCTGATTCCGATGGAGATCAAGGGGGTCACTCTCACCCCCGAACAGCACCAGCAACTCTCCGAGGGCAGAAAAGTATTGGTAGAGGGCATGACCTCCCAATGGAAAACTAAGTTCGATGCCTACATGCAGTACAACGCAGCCAAAGAGACATTCGACTACAACTTCGACGGGCTGGATCGGCATCGTTACAAGAAACAGGAACAGCAACAGAAAGAAGCCGCCGGACAGTCACAAACGACCGGGCAGTCACAAGCCACCGGACAAACCGACGGCACCAAATTCTTCATCCCCAAGAAACTGTTGGGCAAGGAACTCACCGCCGAACAGCAGGAACAGTTCGGCAAGCTCCGTACCATCTACGTCTCCGGCATGAAAGACCGCGACGGACAGCCGTTCAACGCCTACGTCCGCATGAACCTTGACCGGGGCAAGCCCGACTTCTTCCGCTACAATCCCGACAAGGCACAGAGCCGTGCAAAAGAAATCACCCCCACCGCCGAGCACAAGACGCAGGTGGCGGTGAACAACGGCGCAACCGACGAAGCGACCCGACAGATACAGCGTCCCCTGAAATCGGCGCAGGCACAGCCCGCGCAAGTCGAAGCCGCTAAAAAAGAAGAAAAGAAAAAGGTGAAAGGAAGAAAAATATAAGAACGTAAAACCCAAAAAGTAAAGTTATGAAAGTCATTATTGCAGAGAAACCGAGTGTGGCACGGGATATTGCCCTGATAGTAGGAGCCAAGGAGCGCAAAGACGGATACATGGACGGCAACGGTTATGCCGTTACATGGGGATTCGGTCATCTGGTAGGGCTGGCAATGCCCGAAGCCTACGGTTACGAAGGCTTCCGCCGCGAGAACCTCCCCATCTTTCCGGAGCGTTTCCAGCTTGTTCCCCGTCAGATAAAGGACGGCAAGCAGTACAAGGGCGACCCCGGAGTAGTCAGACAGCTTGCCGTTATCAAAGGGCTGTTCGACAAATGCGAATCCATTATTTGCGCCACCGATGCCGGGAGGGAGGGGGAACTCATCTTCCGCTACATCTACCACTACCTGAATTGTGCGAAGCCCTTTTCCCGGCTGTGGATCAGCAGCCTGACCGACAAGGCAATCCGGCAGGGTATGGAGAACCTGAAAGACGGCAGGGAATACGACAACCTCTACCGTAGTGCCAAGGCACGCAGCGAAGCCGACTGGCTCGTCGGCATCAATGCCTCCCAAGCCTTGTGCCTCTCCGCCGGACGGGGCGTATTCTCCCTCGGCAGGGTGCAGACACCCACCTTGATGATGATATGCAACCGCTACATCGAGAACAAGAATTTCACCCCGCAGAAATACTGGCAGCTACGGGTACAGTCCGGCAAAGCCGGTATCACCTTTTCCGCCCTCTCCGTCGCCAAATACGACAATAGGGACGAAGCTGACAACCATTTGCAGCAGATCCGCACCTCTGGCACATGCGAAGTGACCGCCGCCGAGAAAAAAGAAGCCGTGCAGGAGCCGCCGTTATTGTACGACCTGACCGCCTTGCAGAAAGAGGCGAATGTCCGTCACGGCTTTTCAGCGGATAAGACCCTCTCCATCGCACAAAGCCTGTACGAGAAGAAGGTCACCTCTTACCCCCGTACCGGCAGCCGCTACATCTCCGACGATGTATTTGAAATCATCCCGGAGCGCATCCGCCTCTTGTCGTCATACCCCCGTTTTGCAGCCTACGCCGCCGCATTGGACGGTCAGCCGTTGAACAGCCGCAGCGTCAATGCCGCCAAAGTCACCGACCACCATGCCCTGCTCGTCACCGAGAACCTCCCCGGCGACCTCTCTCCGGACGAGCGCACCATCTACGAGATGATAGCCGCCCGTATGCTCGAATCCTTTTCCGGCAAATGCACGATGGAGCGAACATCCGTCACCTTGCAGTCTGCCGGTGTCGCATTCTCCGTGCGTGGCAGCGTTATCAAAGTTCCCGGCTGGCGTGCCGTGCTCAATCTCTCCGATGAAGAAGACGAGGACAGTGCAACCTTGCCCGAACTCCAACAGGGCGACACCCTGCCCGTTGATAAGAACGAAGTACTGGAGAAACAGACCAAGCCCCGCCCGTTCCATACCGAAAGCACCTTGCTCGCGGCAATGGAGAGCGCAGGCAGGGAACTCGAAAATGAAGAAGAGCGTCAGGCGATGAAAGAAGCGGGCATCGGCACACCCGCCACCCGTGCCACCATCATCGAGACATTGTTCAGCCGGGACTATATCCGTCGTGAAAAGAAATCCCTTGTCCCTACCGAAAAAGGGCTGGCGGTCTATGCCATAGTCAAGGACAAGAAGATAGCCGACATCTCCATGACCGGCAGTTGGGAGAGTGCCCTTGCCAAAATTGAAACCGGCGGGATGGATTCCGACACTTTTCATCGTGGGATAGAAGTCTATGCCGCACAGATAACCACCGAGCTGCTGAATACCGGCATCTCCATAGCGGCTCCCGCAGACGGAGCCGTCTGTCCCAAATGCAAGCAGGGGCACGTGCTGTTCTTCAACAAGATAGCCAAATGCAGCAACGTGGACTGCACCCTGAAAGTATTCCGCAACATCTGTAACAAGCAACTGACCGACAAGCAGATAACCGAACTGGTTACCAAAGGCAAGACCTCTGTTATCAAAGGCTTGCAAGGCAAAAGCGGCAAATCATTCGATGCCGCCCTTGCTTTCGATGCGCAGTTCAATGTTACATTCTCCTTTCCCGACAAAGCAGCACCGGGTGCGGCAAAGAAGAAAAAGTAACCCCGTCTTCTGATACAATAACCGTCCGAGCAATCCCGCCCGGACACTTAAAAAATCCAAGTCATGAATAAGAATAAGAAAAACAAGAGAAATAACCAGCAGCAACCAAAGCAGCAAAACCAGCAACCCCAAAAGCAACAGTCAAAGCAACAGCAATTTGAGCAGCAGCCCCGGCAACCGCAATCCGAACAGCCGCAGGAATTATCCTACTATGGTCTGTTACTGCTCTCGTTCCTGAAAGAATCCCACCCTGAACGGGTGAATGACAGCGACTTCATCACCACCCGTAGCGAGAGTGCCGCCGAAGCGTATAGCGAAGCCGTCCGTTCCGGTTCCACCCACGACGCTGCCGCCGAAATTGCCAACCGGGTACTCTTTTCCGGTCTCCACTTCTCCCGGTACGATGTCATAATCACCGTCCTTTGGAACGAGTTCAGTGACGAAGTCCCGCAGGGCAGTGCAAAAACCCTTGCCCTTCAACTCCTTCCTGTTTGTGAAAAAGTGTTCGCCAAATACCCGTTATCCGATAATTTCAGGTTCGAGCCGTCTTTCGACAACCTCTATACAGAAATCACCGGTACAATCCTAATCTGGTTAGACGAAAATGGCATACAATAAGAAAGCGCATCTGAAAGACAATATCGAAGCAATAAAACTGGCATTTGCGTTGGAGCGTGAAGGACGCGCCGCCACCCCCGAAGAACAGGCAGTCTTGCGTGCCTACTCCGGTTTCGGTGGAATCAAGGCAGTGCTCAATCCCGCTTCCAGCCTTGCCGACGTTGCCCGTTGGACAAAGAGTGACCGTGAGCTGTTCCCCCTTGTTTCCCAACTCCACAACATCATCCGCAGCCATTCAAAAGACGAAGCGGAATACAAGCGTTACTTTTCCAGTTTGAAAAACTCTGTCCTGACGGCGTTCTATACGCCGCAGGATATAGTTTCAGTCCTTGCTTCCGAATTGGGCAACCACGGAATTGCCCCGTCCCGTTTCCTCGACCCGTCGAGCGGAACCGGCGTATTTGTCGATGCTTTCCAACAATATTCCGCACAGCAATCTTCCAGACAGCAATCCTCAACCGGATTCCCCCGTCCCGACGTAGTCTGTTTTGAGAAAGACCTCCTGACCGGTAAAATCCTCTCTCACCTTCACCCGGAATCCAAGGTAGAGATTACCGGCTTCGAGGACAGCGGACTTCGTTACCTGAACCGTTTCGACATCACCGCCTCCAACATCCCCTTTGGCGATGTAGCAGTCTTCGATCCCGCCTTTACCAAGAGCAAGAGCCTTGTCCGTCAGCACGCCGCAAAGAGCCTGCACAACTATTTCTTTCTAAAGGGACTGGACAACCTCCGTGAAGGCGGCATATTGGCATACATCACCTCGCAGGGAGTACTGGATTCTCCGGTAAACGAAGACATTCGCTACCAGCTCATGCAGCATTCCCATCTGATATCCGCCATCCGCCTGCCCAACAACCTCTTTACTGACGGTGCAGGTACAGAAGTAGGCAGTGACCTGATTATCCTTCAAAAGAAATCCGGCAGGGCAGAACCGCTTACCGAAGACGAACAAGCATTCATCGCTTCCAACCAACTACCGGAAGGAATCAACATGAATAAGTACATCTTCCAGAATATCCCCATCATCCACACCAAAGCGAGTGTAGATACCGACCCCTATGGGCATCCGGCAATGGTTTACATTCACGAAGGCGGTCTGCCCGGCATCATTTCCCAACTCCGTAGTTTGCTCCGCAATGATTTTTATCGCCGGTTGAATGTGCCCTTCTATCAACAATTCCTCCCGTTGCAAGAACAGCAGCAGAAGGCACAGGTTCAGCATACCCAGCCCACACAGTTAAGTGAAGCATCGGAGCAAACCCAAACAGCCAAACCGGAGCACATAACCGAAGCGGAACAAGCACCGGAATCTGCCCCAGCCGAATCAAAGACCGTTTCACCCGATCCGGAACCGACAGCAGCAAAACCCGCTGACATTTCCGAAACGGCAGCCCCCATTGTTTCCGAACCGGAATCAATGTTATTTAATTCCGGCACTGCACTTTCCGAACCGGAAGTGCCCGTATCGAAAACTCCTGCAGTCCGAAATGAAAAGAAAGAGGAAAAAGAAGAAATCGAACTTTCCCTTTTTTCTCCCCCTGTATTGAGCCTGTATGACCTCTTTGAGTTCACCGCAGAAGAACGTACCCAGATTCCCCCCAAGCGCAGCAAACGCCGTTCTGCATCCTCTTCCCGAAAACAGCCCGTACAAGGTAACCTTTTCGGCGAACCGGCAGGCAGCACCATCCAACCCGCCAAAAAATCAAAGGGCAAATCTGTACAGAAGCCCATTGTCACCCCGGCAATCTTCGACAACCCCCAAAGCATCCAAGACGAACAGGCACAGGAAGCAGCAAGGATCGCCGCCGAGCAAGAGCGCAAACAGCGGATGCAGCCCCGCCCATACTCCGACGAAATCCCGTCCCATTACAAAGACGGCTCACTGGTAACAATGGACAACCGCATCGGCTATATCCGTGATATAGCATTTGCCCCCATGTTCCACCCGTTGGAACTCCCCGACAGACAGCTTCGCAAACTCTCGCTCTATGTCGAAATCCGTGATACCTACCATGACCTCTACAACAGCGAAGCATCCGCCCTCAAAGAAAACATGGAGCAGCGCACCCGGCTGAACCGCCTCTATGACGACTACGTCCGCCAGTTCGGGAACCTGAACGATCCGAAAAACATCGACCTTATCCGCATGGACAACGGCAACCGGGCAATCCTCTCATTGGAACGCTACAAAGACGGTCAGGCACTCAAAGCCGACATATTCGACCACCCCGTAGCCTTCAACAAAAACGAGTTGACCCACGTCGATACCTCCGACGAAGCTCTTTCCGCTTCGCTCAACAAATACGGTGAAGTCAACCTCCAATACATGGAACAGCTTACCGGCAAGCCCGAACCTGCCCTGTTGGACGACCTGCAAGGGCGTGTATTCTTCAATCCCCTGATAAAAGGCTACGAGATAGCCGACAAATTCATCGCCGGGAACGTCATTTCCAAAGCCGAAATGATCGACGAATACCTGACGGATCACCCCGACAACGAGCGTGCCCGCCAGTCGCTCGAAGCCTTGCGTGCCGCCTTCCCCGTACCCATCCCGTTTGAGGAACTCGACTTCAACTTCGGCGAGCGTTGGATACCCGTCGGCATCTACGAGAAATACGCCTCCCATCTTTTCGAAATCGACGTCAGGATCACCTACGCCGCCAGCCGCGACGAGTTCAGCGTCAACGCATCCGCCCGTGGCAACGTGCGCATCCGCGAGCAATATAGCGTCAAGGCGGAAAGCCGCCGTTACGACGGTCTGAACCTGATGAAGCACGCCATCCAGAACACATCGCCCGACATTACCAAAAAAGTGATGGTAGGCGACGATGTAGTCAAAGTCCGCGACACCGAAGCCATCCAGCTTGCCAACAGTAAGATAGACGAAATCCGGGACGGCTTTAGCAATTGGCTGAAGGAACAGTCCCCGGAGTTCAAACAGCGGCTCACGAACATGTACAACCGCAAGTTCAACAACTCCGTCAAGCCCAAGTACGATGGCTCCATGCAGACCTTCCCCGACCTCGACCTCAAAGCGTTAGGCATTCCCGACCTGTATGCCAGCCAGAAAGACGCAGTCTGGATGACAAAAATCAATGGCGGTGGCATTATCGACCACGAAGTAGGCGGCGGCAAAACCCTGATAATGTGCGCGGCAGCCTACGAGATGAAGCGTCTGGGATTGGCAAACAAACCGATGATTATCGGTCTGAAAGCCAACATCCACGAGATAGCCCAGACCTTCAAGACCGCCTATCCCAATGCCCGCATCCTCTTTCCCGGCAAAGAAGATTTCACCCCCGAAAACCGTGTCCGCCTCATGCGCGAGATGCAGAACAACGATTGGGATGCCATCATCCTGTCCCATGAACAGTTCGGCATGATCCCCCAATCCCCGGAGATACAGAAACAAATCCTGCAACAGGAACTCGACAGCGTGGAAGAAAACCTCGAAGTCCTGACCCAGCAGGGAGAAGACGTTTCCAATGGTATGCTCAAAGGCGTGGAGAAACGCAAAGCGAACCTCGAAGCCAAAATCAAGGCACTCACCTTCGACATCGAGAACCGCAAAGACGACGTAGTGGACTTCAAGCTCATGGGCATCGACCACCTGCTCGTCGATGAATCCCACAAATTCAAGAACCTGATGTTCACCACCCGCCACGACCGTGTCGCCGGTCTGGGCAACAGCGAGGGCAGCCAGCGTGCACTGAACATGCTTTTCGCCCTCCGTACCATTCAGGAGCGTACCGGCAAAGATTTGGGAGCCACCTTTCTGTCCGGCACAACCATCTCCAACAGCCTGACCGAGTTATATTTACTTTTTAAATACCTCCGTCCCAAAGAACTGGAACGTCAGGGCATCAACACATTCGACGCATGGGCGGCGGTCTTTGCCAAAAAGTCCATCGACTACGAGTTCTCCGTCACCAACGAAATCATCCAAAAGGAGCGTTTCCGATACTTCATCAAAGTCCCGGAGCTTGCCGCCATGTACAATGAAATCACCGATTTCCGTACCGCCGAAGACATCGGCATAGACCGTCCCAAGAAGAACGAGATATTGCACAATATCCCGCCCACGCCCGACCAGCAGGACTTCATCCAGCGACTGGTCACATTTGCCAAGTCCGGCAACGCCACCGTCCTCGGACGTCCCCCCTTAAACAAACGGGAAGAAAAAGCCAAGATGCTCATTGCCACCAACTACGCCCGCAAGATGTCCCTCGACATGCGTCTGATCGACGAAGACAAATACGACGACCATGTGGATAACAAAGCCACCCATTGCGCCGCCATGATAAACCGGTATTATCAGAAATACGACGAACACAAAGGCACGCAGTTCGTCTTCGCCGACTTGGGCACATACAAACCCGGTCAGTGGAACTCCTACAGCGAGATAAAGCGCAAATTGGTGGACGACTACGGCATCCCCGCCGACGAGATCCGCTTCATTCAGGAAGCCAAGACTGAAAAGTCGCGCATGGCAATGATTAAAGCCATGAACGAAGGCAAAATCCGCGTCCTCTTCGGTTCCACCGACATGCTCGGCACCGGAGTCAACGCCCAGCGCAGGTGCGTCGCCATCCACCAGCTCGACATACCGTGGACACCCAAAGACTTGGAGCAACGTAACGGACGCGGTGTAAGAAAAGGCAACGAAGTGGCAAAACTCTTTGCCGATAATAAGGTGGACATTATCAACTACGCTGTAGAGAAATCCCTCGACAGTTACAAATTCAACCTGCTCCACAACAAACAACTGTTCATCACCCAGCTCAAGAAAGGCACGATGGGCGCACGTACCATCGACGAGGGCAGCATGGACGAGCAGGGCGGCATGAACTTCTCCGAGTACGTCGCCATCCTCTCCGGCAACACCGACCTTCTGGACAAAGCCAAGTTAGAGAAGCAAATTGCCTCCCTCGAAAGCGAGCGCAAGTCCTTCAACCGTAGCAAATCCACAGCCGAAGCCAAACTGGAAACTATCATGCAGACCGTCACCAGAAACGACGACCTGATAACCCGTATCAGCACCGACCTGCAACACTTCGCGCAGCGTGTACAGCGTGACGACCAAGGCAACCCCCTCAATCTTATCGAACTGGACGGTGTAAAAGGCAACGATCCCAAACTCATCACCCAAAAATTAGCAGAGATAGAGGACAAGACCCGTACCCACGGCTTATCCCAGCCCATCGGCAAGCTCTACGGCTTCGATCTTCTGGTAAAGACCGAATCCAGTCAGAAAGACGGCTTCGACTTCATCGAGAACCGTTTCTTTGTCCGTGGCGAAGGCAACATCCTCTACAACTTCAACAACGGCAGACTGGCAAAAGACCCTAAGACCGCCGCCCAAATGTTCCTCCGCACCTTCGAAACCATTTCCCCCCTTCTGGAGAAATACCAGAACGACACAGAAAAGATTTCAAAGGACATTCCCATCCTTCAGGAAGTCGTCAAAGAAACATGGAAAAAGGAAGACCAGCTCAAACAACTCAAATCTGACCTTGCCTCCCTTGACCGCAAGATCCAGCTCTCCCTCAAACCTGTCAAGCAGAATGAAGACAGCAACAGCAAGGACGAGAGCCAAAGCAACAGCGAAAGCCAAGGCATCAACCAACAGTCATCGGTAACTCCACAATCCATCAAACCGGATGCAAGTCCTTATGTCCACCAAATGCCCGACTTCATGAAAAAAGCGTCACAGTCCCAACGTTCTGTACTAGCTCCCTCCATCAGCATCAAAGATGTATTGAATCGCGCCAACAATACTAACATAGGAGGCACTTGTAGTAAGGACGAGCCTAATACCGCCCAACTCAAGCAGGAAAGTTTTAAACCTAAACCCAAAATTAAGTTATAGTTACGATAACCAAAGTCTCTAAAATAAAACCACTCCATCAACTTCTGATCTGAAGTAGCGGAGTGGTTTTATTATTCCTGTCTCAACTTTATATTAGCAAAGTCTGCAAAAATCAAGATAAAACTCTATAATTGCAATTTATCATATAATATCAGCACTAATATTACATCAACACTTCTTCCTTTAATCCAATATTAAAACAACTTCTACCGGCGGTATTCAATCTCGCTTTTCCAAGAATATAATAAATCTGCCAGTAATCTGTAATTTGGCACTTCCTTGTTTACTAACAAATCTGCTATCTGTTTATTTATATATAATTTCAACTTATTATAAAATGTCAATAACGATTCACAGCCACAGCAATCTATTGTATGAAGAATAATATCGACAATATAGCTTTTATAGAGTTCAATTTCAGCTTCGTTAATTCCAGACATATAATGAATATCCCCCAGATCTCTTTCTGACATTATTTCTGAGTAATCAGTAGGTATATCTCCGAAACCTATATATGATTGTGCTTTAATTCTTAAAAATTCACTAGAACGACATGACAAGAAAAAGCAACTATGATTTTGAAATAACTTTAAATCATCTATAGAAAATAATATTTTTTTCTTATCCCCTTCAGGTGTTCCATATAAACAATAACTAGCTCCATGCCCTAAAAAAACGATAAAACTTGGTTGTTCTAAGTTTAATAGGTCATTTTTCATTTCATCTGCACTATTTATGTCATTAGTATCAAAACGATAATCTATAAAATTAGATTCTTTCTGTAACCTTTCAAAAATAGGTAACAAAAAATCTGTAGTTTCATCCATAGGATATATACAAGCTATTCTATTATTCATCTTCTGAATTAATTTCTATCAAGTATGCTATCGCTTGTTCTAGTAATTCTTCTTGAAACTCTCTCCCTAGTATTGTCTGCTTTTCAATTTCATTTGCAATGTCTTTCAATTTCTTTCCTGCAAATGGTTTATAACAAGACTTAAATTCCATATCTGAATGTTCTCTGATTTTTTGCAATAACAGAGCCGATATTTGTTTTTTTTTATCTTTTAGCAATTTTCTTATAGTAGCAGGATAATCTGTCCTTTCCACATAATCAACAATATTATACTTCATCAATTTTCTAATGCCCTTTATTAATTCCTCTGCATTCTTGGTTTTATATTCTCCTAGCACAGATTGAATCACTTCCTCTAATTTACCGGAATATAATAACACAGGGACACCAGCCCTTATTTTTCGTATAACTTCTATTACTTGAATACCATTTATCTTTTCATCTGACAAATCAAAGTCTGTTGCAATAATATCTACAGATTTACCATTCATGGCATCTTCTATCTTTGCTTTTAATTTGTCCATATCAATATTATTCTCATCATCCAATATTTCAGGATCTGTTGTGTTGATAAGAATACCATCAACATAATAGCCCTCTCTTTTCAAAGGAACTACCACATCAGAATCAAAAACTCTTTGTTGATCCTTGTCATCTATTATTATACATAGTTTATCGCTCATCTAAAAGTTAATCTAAAAGTTGCACCACGTTCATAATGTAATCCATTACCAAGAAACACTATGTCGCCTTTCAATTCACGTCTCATAGTCTCTTTTATTGTATTTAATCCTATACCAGATCCCCCTCTCTTATTTGTTATTCCGAGTTCAAAAATAATATCAGGAGAAAAATTTTCTAAATCAACTCCAAGTCCATTATCAGAAAAATCAACTATTAACAGATTATGATCCTTCGCAAAATCAATATGAATTTTAGAGGCTCCTGCCTTTATCGAATTATTTATCAAATTATCAAGTATAACAGATAAATCCAATAAGGGTATCTTTTTTATAACCACATCTGTAAAATCCATATGAAAAGTAATTTCTTCTAATGTTGACTTATAGTTAGGTAAATATTCCTGTATGTATTCGGCAATATCGACCTTTGTGTGTTCTTTGAGGATAGCAATATCTGCTTTGGTCAAAAGTTTACTTAACTTATTAATTCTTTCTACATGAAAAAATATATAATCCAAATCTTCACGTATCTTTTGTGATTGAGAAATCGATTCCAATTCCCTGCTTATGTTTTTTGCTGCAGCAGATAATTCATTAGAGGATATCTTAATTGTATGTAATATATCTTCAGCTTCCTTTGTTATATTCCGTGTAGATACAAGATATTTATTTTTAGATTTTTCAACATCTCTTTCTATTTCAACTCGCTTTTTGTCCTCTTCGGCTTTTTTCCTTTTTTCTTCTTCTTCAATTTTCTGTTGTTCAGCTTCTTTACGTTTTATTTCTTCTTCCCTACGTCTAAGTTCTGCCTCCTTAGCCTGTAACTGAGCTATCTTTTTCTGCTTTTCTTCTTCTTCTCTACGTCGTTCTGCCTCTTTCTTTGCAATTTCAGCAAGTCTTGCTTTTTCCTCTGCTTCAATACGCTTCCGCTCTGCTTCTATTGCTTTTTGTTCTGCCAATTCATTTGCTTTCTGAAGCTCTAATATTTTTCGTTTTGCCTCATCTATATTAAATAACAAATCACTATCATTCATATCTATAGCAATTTTCTCTAAATCTGCAATGAATTGTGGCTTAATCTCTTCAGACACTTGTGGATTTGAAAGAATATTCGCTAATTCTTTATTATAATAGAGAACCTCTACATTATTATCTTTAGTTAATGTCTTTATCAACTGAATGAAATCTATCTTACTTCCAATACTGGAAGAGAATACATAATCAGGAGTTTCATCCATTTTATCAGCTTCTAGTAATTTCCGCCTTTCTTCATTTGCTTCCATTTCGTCATGAAAGTAATCTCTTCTTAAAAAAGCTTCCCCCCATAATACTCCTGATACGTATCTTTCTAATCTACGATGTGCTATTTTAAATAGCTCAAATAGTTGTTTTGAAACATCTGTTTCTATCAATCCTCCATCTCTACTTGAAACTTCTTTTAAATCTTCTACATTATCTGTTATTATGTCAACACGACCGAACAAGTCTCTTGTACCCAAAAAACGTCTATTACCTTGTTGGGCTCTATAATCAAGACTCCAACTATCATCACTGGGAGCCCCAAACGGCATAATTCGAAACCCATTCCTAAATAAAAATATTGATCCATAATTGACTGGTTCAACCCCCATCAACTTTGTGAAATTGACTTTTGCAGACCTATTGAGATAGTACAAACTTATTCGAACATCTTTTAATTCAGAAAAATGAATATTATTTTCAGAAATCTTATAGATGTCAACACCCCTATCTACTATTTTGGTATAAATCTGATTACCACTAAGTTCTATATCAATTAGAGTTGTTTTAATATTTAAAATACTAGATATGCTGTTTGTCAAGATACCATTAACAATATCCCTATCATGTTTATTATTTGCTCTTTCCTCTTTGTCTTTTTCTAACTCTCTTTTGCATATAATTTCAATTTCAAAATCGTTAGTTTCTGACAGTGGATTAATTAACTTTTCCAGAGACCGCTTTAACTCTAGAATTTTTTTTCTAGTCCAAATTGATTTCTTATCCAATGAAGAAATTTCTAATACAGTACCTGTTGTTCCATTTTTGGGAAACTGTACACCAGTTTCTTTTTGAGCATATTCAACATCAATTTGAGCAAATTCAGTTTTTTGATCCAGCTCAAATCGCCCCCAATCTACATAAATTTGCTCAATATGATAAGCAAGAGATGACTTAGTAGAAAGCAACAGTTTTTTACCTAATCGATCGCATGAAAAGCGACCAATACCTTTAGCACCAGCATAATGTCTCTTAATATTATCTCTATATGAAACATTTTTAATATCACTATCCTCACTACCATCCTTTTTAGCTGAAAATCCAAGAAAAAGCCACTTATCACGTACATCATTAAAGGTCATTCCTTTACCATTATCTGCAATAATAATTTTATCTTCTTCAAAAGTTATTTCCACCTTTGTCGCATAAGCATCATAGGAGTTTTTTACTAATTCAAATATAGCAACATTATCATTAGTAATAAGGTCTTTACCTATAAGATCCTTTAAAGCCGAACTTATTTTAAATCGCATCTGTTCCATCTTTCAATATTTCAATAAGTACTCGGCCTGCTAATTCTGCAAATAACGGTGGTATTGCATTACCTATTTGAGTATAACGTGGCACTTCCCTTTTCCGCATATCTCCACCTGTAGTATATTTCATCTTAAATTGATACCAATCTGGAAAAGATTGGATTCTAGCATACTCTCTAACTGTTAAAATTCGAGGTTCAGCATAGTGTATATAATCATCTGGATGACTTGTTAATGTCGGAGAAACATCATCCCCATTTAACAAGGTAAGTCCTCTTTTTTTTATATTCCATTGTTCCCTTTCTTTATTTGTAATTCTTTTACCCTTGGTAGGATAACATGCTATTAAATTAGCAAATACTTTTTGGGTGAAACTATTATGATGGGCGAAACTATGGCTATCAGGAATATTTTTACTATCAATACCAATTCTCATCATTCGCTGGTAATTTGAATTGATATCACCATAAATACCTGAATTAAAACCTTTTCTATCAGGTGTTGGAACTTCTCCATTCTGTTGAAATAAATCAGATATTGAATCTTGAAGAGAAACAAAACTTTCTATTCCTTTATTATTTAAATAGTCCGTTTTAAGTTCTTCTAAAAGAGCCTCAAAATTTTCAGCGTTTCCTCCCATTATTCCGACTAAAATAAAACGTTTACGTCTTTGTGGAACTCCATATTTTGAAAAGTCAATAATATGCGGTTTAACATTGTATCCTAGCTCTTTGAGTTCATTAATTACAACTTCAGAATATGGTATAGCGTCTTTATTTGTTTTTTTATTAAAAGCAAAAGTAAAACCTTTTACGTTCTCAAATAATATCATTTTAGGTTTTACTAACTTTATAAATTGAATATAGGAAAAAACTAATTGGTTTCGAGTGTCATTCTCTACTCTTTTACCCGCCATTGAAAATCCTTGACAAGGAGGTCCGCCAGCGACAAGATCAATGGTTCCTTGAAGCCCTTTTAACTCCTCTTGATATTTATCCAAAACTTCATTTATGTCATGATTGGAAATACTTAACCAAGATGGCCAATCAAAATGTTTTCTATTTTCTATCAAGTTATATTTCAATGTTTCAAATGCAAAAGGACTCTTTTCTATAGCAAAGACACCTTTCCAACCAGAAAGATGTAATCCTAAAGAAAGACCTCCACATCCAGCAAACAAATCTATATATTTTTTTGGTTCCAATCCACCCATTATAATCATAATTTCTTGTAATATGCAAAATTAGCAAATAAATCATTAGTTGCAAAATATTAGTCAGTCTAAAATATAGAAGGATTTTAAATTCTTATCATCTTTCTTCATTTATTGGGAACTTTATAAGCCAACTTCAGTACACATTTCAGCTATTGGTTTTCGTTTTTTTCGCTGTCTTTTTTTAACGGCATATTATGATTTACCGTACATTTCTCCGCTTTGCCTACATTCTCCCCGTCGAAATACCGCCGTATAAACTCATGCAAATCTTTTTCCCTGTAATACGTCTTATGCAGAATCGTATGATATTTCAGCCCGTTGTCCCGATACCGTTGCAACGTCCGTTTACTGATATTTAACAGCAGGCAAACATCCTGATTATCGTACAACCGTTCCCCGTTCAGGTAATTTTGCGGCTTCTTGTCCCTCTTATCCAGTGCGCCAACCACCTTTTCCACTTGTTCGAGTAACCGTTCCATATAGGCTTCAAATGTATCTTTATCCAATGGTATCATAAGCCCAACTGTTTTAAGTTCCCGATAATATAATAACTCTGGTTCGACGGGTCTTTCAGTATAATTTCCTTCTCCCGCATGAACTTGATATAACTTTTCGCCGTGCGTTCCTTCACGTCCAGTATCGCCTGTATCTGTTCCGCTAAGTCCACATAAGTAATAAAGTCCTGCCGCCCGAAAATATCCCGTGCCACAGCCACAAGTTCATCCTCTTTCCGCTTCTCCTTTTCCTCTTTCGGTTTTTCTCCCAGATACACGTGCATCCCGGCATCCTTATTCCACGCAAACTGCATGATAGGCACGTCCAGCGGACTGCCGTCACGTACTTTCAGTGCTTTCACCACCGACACCGACGGATCAGTATCCTTTTCGATAGAAAGAATCGCCGCCGCTTTTCGCTGCAACTCACTGCCCAGATGTCCCCGAAGTTTCAGACCACTCGGAATAAAATGCAGGATAGTAACGATACAAGTATTATAAATCCCCGCCAGCCGGTACAATTCCTCCACCACCGCAATACTTTCCGTTTCATCGTTCGCACCCTTAATCAAATCCGCTATCCCGTCGATCACCACCATGTGAATCCCCCGGAACTGATAATGAAACTTATCCATACTCTGTATAATCGCCTGCAAACGCTCTTTTCGGCTCATTCCCGTAAGACAATACGCTTTCAGGTATTCCGGCATAGTTTCCCGTCCGCAACGCCTTAGAAGGTTCGTGATGTTCTTGTACGTCTGCACCTCCGACTGTTCCGTATCATAAAATAGAATCGCTTTCCGCTTGCTGTTCTCGCAGACCGACACACCCAGCGTATCCATTGCCTTATCCCTCTCATTGCCCGAAAGTCCGATAGCCCCGGCAATCAAAGCAGTCACATAATTACTTTTCCCGGTTCCCTCGCCACCGGTAATACAGAGGATATTCCCTTGCGTACCCAACGGTACATCATTCACCGACACAACCATTTGTGCCACAGGCGGCGGATTATTGAAATCCACCTCACAAGATTTCAGAGCAGACATAGTTTCGCTGTATATAGTATCCAGATAATCCAGAAATAATTTAATCAAATCCTCCCGGCTGTTTCCCAAACGGAAAAAATCCGAGACATCTTTTTCTTCCTTTGTCCCCGCCAGTGGCAGCAACAACCGTTTCACCCCATAGTTCTTCAACGCCAGTTCTTGTTTAGCCGAACTGTCCAGTCCCGTCTTATCCACATCATAAAGCAGGACAATATGCTTGAACCGAAAAGAGAGCCTATGAATAATCCCCACGGGAACCGTCACCGTCTCCGAGTTGAAACAGATAGCATGGAATCCGTGAGCCGTCAGGCTCATTACATCCTTTTCCCCACCGGTCACAAATAACAAATCCCCCTTAGCAGCCAACTGTTCCAGCCCAAAGCAATAATTCTCCCCGAAATCCCCGGCATACATAAAGCGCAACTCCGAGCGTGGGCGGTACACCTTCACATATTGCTTTGCCGTATATCCGAACAGCGGCTCATGCTCCGTCGCTGCAATGCAGAACGGTTTCCCCTCGACGTTCTCGCTGCTGAACTTCTTCAACGAAACCACCCGGAACAATTTCAGCACTTCTTGTGTGATGCCACTTTCTCCCCAAAAGACAAGTTCCGCAGCCGTGAAGCTCTTTTGCGCCAGCGTATAAGGTCGTGCTTTCCTTCTTTTCTGCTCATGTACAACTTCTGGAATCACCGGAACAGGTTTAGAAGACAAAGCCCTCATATCAAATCTTTCAGATAGCCCCAAGTGCATATCCCGGCCAATGATAGCCAGTATTTCCACGAAGTCTTTAGGTTCTTTACAGTTCAAGCCATTCAACTTGCCGACCAAGGCAAAACAGTCCCCCGAATAATCATCATTCCCAAAATCTTTCATTTTGTACATTCCGCTTCTCCTGTCGAAATACACATTACACGAAGCCTTGCTATCCTTATATAGCGGATTTAAGAAATTTCGTCCGAGTTTAAAAGGGAACGGGATATAATGCTTGAAAACTGCCAAGCCTTTATCCGTTAGCAGAAGAATATCCTCCTTATTCATGTTCGTTATCATTCAAGAAATAATTCCTCCGAAAATTCTCTCTATCCTGTGGCTTACATTTGATTATTCGCTCATTCAGCCCCCGTTCTATTTCCGAAAGTTTATAAAGGCACCGTCCCCTTAGCATAGAGTAGCTTATCAGGTTTTCATTCCGTAACCGTTGCAAAGTACGTGTACTTATATTCAAAGCGTCCGCCACCTGATTACTATCCAGCCACACTTCATTTTCTTCTTTAGGTGCAACCTCTGCCTTAGCCACGAAGTCGGCAATCCGTTGAATTTTCCCGACAAGGTCTTTATACACCTTACTATCCATTGTTATCACTTCCATATTTCTGTTCTCGTTTTTAATTTGCTGCAAAGTTCATTCAATGCCACCGGAGCATTTGCCAACTTGTTACCAACTTGGCACAACTTTTTTTGCAACATTCAAAAATATAGCATAGCGGGAGGGAGGTGCGATGCAACGAGAATCCGGTGCAAGGTGCAAGCCTATACTTATATATATAGGCTCGCACCTTGCACTGGAAAAATATTTTTATCTATTTAATACTCAAATAGTTTGGTAGATTAAAAGGAATATTGTAATTTTGAACCCGAAAAGTTAAGCGGACACATCGGTGTCATAAGCGGACAAATCAACATTTTGGAAATCGTTACTAAATCGTTACGGTACGATTTTAGTAGTTTAGAAAGTAATTCATTATCAAAGTCATAGACCGTTTGGGTAAAAATCCCAGGCGGATCACATAAGAACAAAGCCAAACGGCGACAAAAAAGAGACAAGTCCTACAATATCAACGTATTGTAGGACTTTTTTTATGTTTTAGTCTTGCCTGAAAGACAAAAAAGGGGCACGAAAAGTCACACTTTAGTATCCAAATCGTACCCCCTTCCCCCAAAAACGATTAGGGGGTACGATTGTCGGAAAATGGCTTACTTTTAACGTGATTCTCCCATACTCTATTTAACTCATTTACAGTGATTAAAATTAGTTTTGCATCCCCTCAAAGTGAGATTATGAAAAATAAGGGTTCTTCTTCAATTTTTAGTTCTGCTTTCATTATTTCCTTTAGTTTATTTTTTTGTTGTTACATCATAGATTGCAAATAATAACAGGTGAAATAAAAAAGGAATCATCCACAACAGCCATATGGGAATCGCATCCTTCCATATACTTTGTCGGTAGTGATGCTTGATGGCCATCGCCCTGTCTTTTTTGTATCTCAACAAGCACCACAAATTGGGCGGAAGTGTTATTGCAACAAATATTGGAAAAAGAAAAATTACGATCTCCACTATTGGATGAAGATTTTCTATTAAATTCACTTTTTCCAAGATATCCCCCTAGATATCGGTATAGTGAGGAGTACAAAAAGGTAGGAGCGGCAAGAAAACAAAACCTATCCAATACAATGTTATTAACTGATTTCCAGAACTTCTTATATATCTCTTATTATATCTCTCTCCCTGATAATAAAGGTAGTCGATAAAGTTGTACCTGTATTTTTGTGTTTGCTGGATTATCCGGTTACGTTCAAAATAATTATCTTTTTTTATGCCTTTCTTCATTTATACAAAACTCCTGATATTTTGATAAGGAACAACATTCACTACCAGCAGGCTACATTAGTTACCATTCGATTTTTGTCCACGGGCTTTTCTCACTTTTCAGTAAATCCTCTGCCATATACATCATGCCTGAATTGGATGCGCTTTTACCTCCCCATAGGGCACGCCCGATGACGTAGCTCATAGCAAAGTCATGCCATGAGGAAAAACGGCTGTGCACCATTTCGTAAGCATGATTTATGTAATGCCACGCTTCGTCTTCAGAGATATACTTCATGTCATAGCAAGCACGTGCCATGAAGTTAAGACGTCCGGCATCCCAACCCGTTACACCGTAGCGCAGTAGGTCTTCCCGACAAATGATAGTACCACACTCCAGCAATTCATCGTAGCAATCTTCGAGATTGTGCAATTGTTCCACGGCTTTGTCATAATCCTCCTGACTATCCATGTGTTGCTGGAAAATCCGGTCTTTCGCCTCCTCGTCATCCAACAGAAAAGCTTGATAAACGTGGGGGAAGTAATAAGCAAATCCCTTTTTTCCGAGGTATTCCAAAGTCTGCTTGGCATCTTGGGCATTACAGATGCCCCACCAATCGGCAAGAATGGTGGGAAGCTTATCCTTGATGTCCAGTGTCAGGGAGTTAAGATAGGCTCCCTGCTGCAAGGCATAAAGTGAACCTACGGACAGTTTCTTGTACTCCGCTTCCGTCAAGTGAGAACGGGGATTGATGCGTATGCCCTGAAAAAGGCAAATAAACTTGCGTACGGCAGGCCATACGTGACGATAAAGATAGTAAACGATGATGATTGGAGTTACTATCCAAAGCATCCAATTAAAGTCAGTCATAAATATTTTTATTGGTGGTTTGTTATTACCGTAAGAAATTTTTGCGGATGTTATTTAATACACATGCCTATTAACTTTTAGGGCTGTTTTTCACTCCTCCTCTTCTTTCTTTTTCGACAGCCCCAAAAGATTGAATATAAAATCTTTCAGATAACTCACCACACCGATAACCACTAATGCGGCAATACCGTAGAAAAGGATGCTACCACCCCATTGATCCCAAAATGTAGGCTTGGGGATAAGAGTGTCCAATTCTTCTACGTTCAAGTCCCTACAAATAGCTTCTGCATATTCGTCCGAAATGTCGTAATAAGTATCAGGCTTGGACTCAGAGAATAGTACAAGGGTACGTTTGCCATCTTCTTCGATATAGCCTAAGTCTAAATGACTGCCCTCATCTGTTTTATAATAGGAACTGTCCGGAAGAGTGACTACTTTCGGGATGCTGTTGTCCACAGGGATTGTAAATCTCACACGTCGTGCTTCAACACTGCTTGCAAAAAAACAGGTAATTACCGTTAAAATAAACAAGAACTTTTTCATAATCATTCAAAATATAAAAAATTAGTAGTTGGCTTTTAGGTATTAGTCTGCCAAGACATTACATCATTAATTTGATGACGCGCCAAAGATATGAAACATTTTTTAAAAGGTGAACGACCGTTTTCTTTTTAACTTTTTTTTTGCACTAGCTGTACGGATATAAAGAGGCCCATGCAGCTACAAACAATAATCCCCCGTTAGACGTTATCCCACTTCATTATAAACTTATCTTATTCCTTTCAATTCTTCTTTCATTCTACCTTTTAGATGAAAATAAGCCAGTACACCCAAAGCATTGAATAATGCGGTTTCATCTTCATAACGCTCTAATGCCTTATAGAATTTTGCAACATTCCGATAAGCCAATATTAGAAAGATTAAATAAACGACAACTAAAATTCCCCCACTGAATACAAGAGTACAAATACCTATCAATGAATTTCTATTGTATGCTTTATACTGTTTTTCAGCTTCATCATAATCATAGTTTGTTAAATAACCAAATTGTTGCAAATCATCTCTGCTCCATCCGCGCTCTCCCAATAAGTTGATAGCATAATCACGAAGTTCGTCATCATAGCCATAACGTTTATAATTTTTCACTACGTCTATCAACTTGTCATTATCAAATTTATTAAGAATATCAATATCTCCCATACAACTTCGTTTTATTGTTTATAATGATTAGAAAGGAGCATCGTCAGATGCTATCTTTCGTTGTTACTAACTTATTTATAAATCTCAATCCAGTGAATAAACACCCAATCCCAATAAGCGGATAGATCATACCGCATAAGACTGCAAGCATATTCAATCCTCGTTCATCTCCTGCGAAGCCGTCCAAACTGACTGCTTGCAATAACAGATTGGTTATTTGCCAATCCAATAGATGTTGGTCTAAACAGATAAAGACAAGCCACAAAAGAATAGAGCAACATTCCAAACCAAACAATAACATTATAGCTTTGGGCTGACGGAAATATAGCTTATAGACCTTGTAGATTACCAGCGTATCTATAACCATAAGCATACCTAAAAAACTATCTTCCATAATACCATATATTCCGAATAGTCGCCCGAAACCTAAGCCACCAAAAAAGAATGTTATCACTATCAGTAAAAGGCTGACAGCAGTCAATGATAGTATAGACTGGACTGTTTTATTCATCGCACGATTGTTAGTAATGGTTCAGCAGGGAACGGCTTGCCGTTATCTTGCGTTATTAGTGATATTGTTACCTATATTCAATTTCCATATTATTATCTTTGTTATGCTCGCTGTTAGCAAGCATTGTCCAAAAGTAAAAATTCCCACAAAATAGAAAGACATAATGAAAATGCTAAAAAGATAGCTTAATACTTCCCACAGAGTTATAGCTTCTGTACTTATCACATGAACCCCACAACAAGATAAAAAGATAATTGGAATACTGCAACCAATAGTTAAGCCTGCATGAAACAAAAATGCAGTAAGCAAGCCACACAATAAATACTTTACATAAGAAAAAGGGTGTACCCAATGCCATGCAAACCAGCTTGCAAACAGCGCCGAACAGCTCACACATATATAAGAGCCTACAACTCCCAAAAGATGCTTATAAGTATCGATTGGAAATGCTATACTCATAAACACCCATGCAGTCAGCATTGTTAAACTTACATATATAATTTTTGCTATATCCATATATCATACAATTATCACTAATGGTTAGAAAGGATCATCGTTTAGGTGGTAACTTTCGTTGTTATTGATGAATTTTATTTCATTCTTATTTCTTTCAAGTTTATAAACGTCAATTTCTCCACCGATATATTTGATATCGTCTTTATCTCTCACGGTAACAGGCTTTAATATTTCCTCTTGTGTTTCAACATATACAATACGGGGGAACGTTAAATTGCCACTAATGAATAATCGTGTGTCTATGTTATCTTTTACATAGCGATAAGAGATAGACAAATAATCTGTTTGCTGATTACCGGAAACAAATATTATTTCTTTCTTCAACTCTCCGTTTGCACAACTAACAGCTTTCATTACCACTAAAGGATATGCCGCCGCTATTTGGCTTGTTCCTGAAAGCAGGTAATATCTTTTATTCAATGCCTGAATGGAATAAATTGTATCATAACATATTCCCATATCATTATCCTCGTTTATATCGAAGAAATACAAGTGTTCTTTATCCTTATATTGAATATAAGAAGCAAACAATGGCATCGAACCACCGAAATAAGTGTTTCGGGAAAATACCCTCATATCCTCGTCTACTGATACTGCCATAGTAAATTGCCGTTCTTTTTTCCTCAATTCTATAAAATCGTATTTCATTTCTTTATCGACTGCACAAAGTTCTTCCAGCAGGATAGAGAATCTATGTTGTAAAGAATCGCAGTAATTATCATCTGTATAGGGATAATTTTGCCGTAGTATAGATAGTGTATCTTGAATAAAACAAAGCTGTTTTTCCAAAGCAAACAAGTTATTGTCGCTTTGTGCCATTGTCGTTTTCATTGCCCAAAAACAAAAGACGATACAAAATATATATTTAATCTCCATTATTTTCATTTGCTATTATCAGTAATGACTAAGCGGGGAACGCTGTTAAGCGTTATCATGCTTTGTTAGTCACATTATTATTCTTACTCATAAATTCATAACAGTCATCTAACGAATGTCGAGATAAAGCATTTTCTACCCATTTCTCATAGCTATCGGGCAGTTTTTCACATTCAGGATGTATAAGCCAATACGTTTCACCATATAGAGCAAGCATTGCCCAGTGATAAATGTTTTCGTGAGAAAAGAAAACAATATCATCAGTAGTGCTTATTGGCTGTTGGAGAGGATGAAAGTTTTTAACCAGTTGTTGTGCATTCTCTATGGTAGTATTTCCATATATAGACATGCACTCTTTCAAGAGTTCGCAAAACACTTTGAAATGAAAGATGATTTTAACATCTTCATCCTCTGCTACTATAATGTCTTTATCCATGCTGTTATCATTTATAAGTTATTCCAAGTTGTGACTAATGTATTCAATAACCACACCTTATGGTGTAGTTCCTAATCTCTAATATCCACACCTCACGAATCATCCAGTGTATGAAGTGGATTGGGTATGCTTGATTTATGGGCACTCGTTACATGAAGATATATATTTGTTGTCTTAATGTCATTGTGCCCCAGCAACTCCTGTATGGTTCTTAGATCAGTACCTTGTTCCAACAAATGGGTAGCGAAAGAGTGACGGAGCATGTGTACATGTACCCGATGTTTGATACCTGCACGTTCGGCAGCCTCTTTTCAGTACTTTAACCAATGCGCTCGCCGAATATTGCTCACCGGGACTATCCCCCTCAAACAGCCATTTCTTCGGACGGTACTCTTTGTTATATGTTCGTAGCTCATTCAATACTTTTTCTGATAACAACGAATAACGGCACTTTTTCCTTTTACCCATTATGCGTACTAACATCCGTTCGCTGATGATGTCTTTCGGGATAAGGTTCAGTAGTTCGCTTCTTCTTAGTCCGACAGAATATATAAGCGAAATCATGCAATGATGTTTCAAGTTAGGCAAGCAAGAGAGGATACGGCTTATCTCATTACGGCTAAGCACTTCGGGCAGTGTCTTATACTCTTTGGCACCTGTGATTCCGCCGTAATATTGCCACTTGCCACCTTTCACTTTCTCGTAGTAGAACTTGATAGCGTTAATGCGCATATTCTGTTGTGACACGGAGATTTTTTTCTCATTTACCAAATAAAGTATATAGTGATTGATGTCCGCCACTTTCAGGTAGTCGATGTTACGCCCTTTGTGATACTCCATGAAATCACTGAAATAAATCCTGTAAGTCTTGATTGTCGAGGGACTGTAACGCTTCTGTTCCAGTAATTCCAAATAGCTTTTCGGCAGCACGTATTCACGTTGGGGTTTAGGATGACGAACATATACCCGGCTGTAATCAATATAAGCGTGGGGAGAGTAACGGGTGTAGAACTCCGGAAGCTGGAAAGTGGATGCTTGTATGTATGCACTTCCGTTCCCGATTGTTTTAATTCCTTTGTCTTGCGAAAGTAGCAAGGCAATAGTCTGATTATCGGTATATTCTATCCGTATATAATCCTGACCGTCTATATTTTGTTTTGTCAGTACGATACTTCCCCGTTGTTTGCTTGCATCCATGTAGGGCTTGTTTTATAACATTACAACTCTCATTAATTAAATGATATTGCCAAAGTTATAAAACTATTCCAAACAAAGTAAACGAACGTTTCCTTTTTTATCTTTTTTTTGCACGGACAATCAGGTCAGCAAGCAATCAGCGTTAAATGGTGGACTGTTTAACGCTTTAATAAGGAGTAAACGGCATGTAGATGTTTGGCAAGCCGCTGGGTGTTCAATCCGCCCATAAATGCCATTTCAAACGAAAGTCCCATGTAAACCTGTCGGAACATGACTACCGCATCCTCTACATCCACATCCTCTCTTAGTTCTCCGGTAGCTATGGCACGTTGTATAGCAGCACGCCAGTAAGCATAATCACCATCTACAAGATTACGGAGTTTTTCTTTTGCATCAGGATCGTATTGGAGCAGTTGAAACAGAAAATGAAAATATTGGGCGTGATATGTGAACTTTCCTTGTGCCACCTTTTCCCGCTCTGCACCTATCAGGTCGCCCAGCATATCCATTGTCCGTTGTACGCCACGCACATATTCGTCTATAAATTCGGCAAATGTACCGTTTGTTTCAGTGAATTTGTTTCGTGGATTTTGCGTGCTGAACCAAAATTTATCCACTACGGCAATAAATAGTTCCTGTTTGTTCTTGTAGTATTTGAATATTCCGGCTTTCGACATTCCAAGCATCTTTCCAAGTTCCGCAAAACTGGCTTTTTCATAGTTCACGGACATAAACAGCTTGAACGCGGCTATCAGTAATTCATCACGGGTAATTTTCATTTTACAGCAGTCTTTTATATTTTCCAATCCCGAAAATACTATTTTATTCCCATACAAACCATATTAAAGGCAATAGATTAACAAAAATAAATTTGCGAACTCTGTTGGCAAATCGAAGCAAGGTCATTTTGGGACAAGTCATTTTTAGAGGGTGTCCGAAAAGGGTACCCTCTTTTTTTATGTTTCAGTCTTGCCTGAAAGACAAAATTCCGATCCTCGGATAGAAGAATAGGTTAATAATATGGTTCTCTATTGGCATACATTAAAACCAGTTTGAATAATATTTCAATAGACTCTTGACTCCAATCGTTAGTAACATCTAATCCAACCAAACTCTTTGCTTTTTCTTCGGCTAAATCATTATACAAAAGCGACTTCATCAAATCAGGATTCTCACTAAGTACTTCTTTTATCCAATGAAGTAATTCTGTATAGAATGTCCTTGTACCATCTTCTGTAGAATAATTACCCACAGAGTTTTCTTTGGATTGGATAACCATGTAAATCATTGGCTCATCGGAAGAATTCCTCATGCCCCTCGATGGAGCAGGAGAGACACATACAACCGAACCCTCACGAACCGGGAAACAATCATCATCAATTTGAAAATCATATAAACTATTAGTGAGAAAATTTGCACATTATCAATGCGAAATGATAGTATATTCAATAGCAATATGATTCCTTGATTCATTGCATTCTTATTACCAGCCAATTCATACTGAATAGCAAGGTGGCAAGAAAATAGGTTTAATATAACTTGTTTATATTTGAACCAACAGTTATTTTTGCCCTATCGAAGGTATGGCAGCTTTATAACAAGTTATATCTGAGATAAATGAAACGCTAATATAAGATAATACAATGCCATATATTACTATTGAAGGGGGGTCACTCACCCGTGAACAAAAAAGTGAATTAATCCGAAAAGTGACAGAAGTAGCTTCGGAAGTCATGCAAATCCCTATGGAATTCTTTTTATGTACGGTCAAAGAATTACCAGATGAAAATATAGGAATAGGAGGTCGGACCATTGACTTGATTAAATAAAACTATTTGCACGATAAAAAGAAATAAGATGAATTACATGCAGATACTCTCTTGCTGGCACAAATTAGAACATTTTTCTCCAGCTATTCTACCCAAAGATAAAAGTCTTAAACCACTGAAAGAACTTCCTTGGATGCGTCCATTAGAAGCTAAAGATCCGAAAAAGACAATTCAGTATACTATCTATTTAGGGGTGTTTTCCCAGATATCTGTTTCGGATTTTGTGAAAGATTTCTTCAAAGATGAACGTAATAATCCGAACGTAACGGATGCCAAAGTATGCTATGCTTCTCTTAAATTGGATAATCTGGGAGTATATATACAAAACACATTCGGATTTTCTACTATGCCGTGGGCCTTAAGACAGTTGGAGGCGGGCAAAGTGAACACCAATTCTTGGTCGGAAGATTTTGATAAATTGAGAAAGAACCTGTTAGAGCGATTGGGCGAGAATAGGAAGGAACTTGCGGAAGATTACTCAAGTTATTTGTCGGAGACCCAAACGTTAGAAAATCTTCAACAGATACAAGCTCTAATCATACAAGACTTAAAGTGGAGCACTTCGCCGGAAACTGAAATATATGTTCGAATAGAAGAAGTATACAAAAAAAACAATACTTCAGATAAGGAAGAAGCGAATGCAGACCTATTAAACAGTTTCTACATCGACGATTTGGAGCGAATAATTACTTCATCCGTAAAAGGAAGTTACAATACCGCTTTCCGTAATTATTTGAGTGCCTGTTTGAATAAAGACTTTGTTCATTTCGATTTGTCACTTCAACCAGAGATCTTGAAAGAATGTTTAGTCCCGGAGAATTATCCGGATGGTTGCTGGCCATCTCCCCATACGGCGAGTTTGATGCAGCAATTTGCCGTGAATACGGTCAGTAAAGAATTATCAGGGGAAAAGCAGGAGGGCATATTCTCGGTAAATGGACCTCCTGGAACAGGAAAAACTACTTTATTAAGAGATATCATCGCAGCTATTCTGGTGAAACGTGCCAAAAAGATGGTTAACTTTACTGAACCGGCAAAAGCGTTCCGTAAAATAGGTGAAGTGCAAGTGAGTGAGAAGTACACGCCATCCATTTATGAACCGGATTCATCAATTTGTGACGGAGGTATAGTTGTCGCTTCCTCCAATAACGGTGCTGTTGAAAATATTTCGAAAGAACTTCCTTTAAAAAAAGAGGCAAGAGGCTATTCGGATCAGGTTGGCTATTTTCGGCAAGTGAGTGAGGAATGCGTGGGCGAAGAAAGTTGGGGACTAATTGCCGCTGTGATGGGCAATAAAGAAAATCAACGAAAATTGATATACAGCATTTGGGATGGGGACTCGGAGGAGGAAAGTTATACTTTAAAACAGCAACTGAAGGACTATAAACCAACAGAAGAAGAATGGTTGAATATTGTCGTATCTTTTAAAAATAAACTTGAAGAGGTGGAGATTGAGAAATCTCGTCTAACCGGTTTTATGAAAGATGCGGAAAGCATAGAAAAACTTCGTATCCAGCTTGAGGATGCTGAAAGCCATTTATCTCATGTCGACAAGGAACTAGAGGGACTGCTTGAGGAAAAAAATTTATTGTCTACTGAGATAAAAAGAGGTAAACAACAAAAAGAAGATGCTATGACGGAATTGAAACTGTTACAATCTACCCGCCCCGGCTTCTTTATCTATTGGTTTAATAAAACGGTACGAACTCAATATAAAAAGGCCTTAACTGCTACTCTCACGAAATATAATCAATTATCCGAAGAAATAACCAAGCAGAAAACCTCGTTGCAAGCACTTGACTTACGTGTAGAAAAACAAAGAAAAATACAAGAACAAAGCCAAAAGGACTACGACAGGATAAATAGCGACTATGCTCGATTGTCGGAATTGACCGAAGCCGCCCGTCAGGAATTGAAAGGAGCCTATGCCGATGCTTCATTTTGGAAACAGATTGAATCAAAGGAGGTACAGGAAATCTCTCCTTGGTATTCGAAGAGACTTAAACAATTACAATCTGAATTGTTCATTGAAGCAATGAAAGTGAACGAGTTGTTTATACTACGAGCCAATGCCACATCGAGCCGCATAAAAACAACGCTGGATGTTTTCTTTAATTTTCTTAAAACGGGAGGAAACCTTACGGAAAGAGAAATACAGGCAATATGGAATACATTTTGGCTGATAGTCCCTGTCGTTTCTTCTACATTTGCGTCTATTCAACGCATGTTTAGCCAAATGAAAACAGGAACAATCCCCTGGCTATTTGTAGACGAGGCAGGGCAGGCAGTTCCACAAGCGGCGGCAGGAGCTATCTGGCGTTCCAAACGGGCTGTTATCGTAGGAGATCCTTTTCAAATAGAGCCCGTAGTTACGATTCCTGAGCAGCTTGTCAATAATATCAGTCATCATTTCGGATTGGATAAAACACAGATACAGACTTCTCTTTCCGTTCAGTCTATGGCCGATCGTGCCAATCCGTATGGTTGGATAACAAATGATACTTGGACCGGATCTCCGCTACGGGTGCATCGTCGTTGTGTTGACCCGATGTTTTCCATAGCAAATGAGATCGCGTATAATGGCATGATGTATAACTCCACTTTGGCTGAAAGTTCTCAACTGTTTATGCGGAATGGATTTTTGCAAGTAGAGGGGAAAGTGAGCGGACGACATTACGTACCAGAGCAAGGTGTCTTAATCAGGCAAATGATTATTGATGAGATACACCACTTACAGGACTTGCCCGATTTGTTCGTGATCTCTCCATTTTCAGAAATACCATCTATCTTGAAAAAAGAATTGCGTCAGCCTATTAAGCAAGCACTGGCTACCTATAAATCAATAGAAGACAACGAACTAAAAAAGTGGTTGGATGCCCATATCGGAACAGTCCATACGTTTCAAGGTAAGCAGGCAGCAGGTGTAATTTTATGTCTGGGGTTGGATGAGAAGTCAAAAGGGGCTGCTTCCTGGGCTTCATCCAAACCTAACTTATTAAATGTGGCTTTAACACGCGCTAAACAACGATTTGTTGCTGTGGGAGATGGAGATATTTGGTTGCGACAACCCTATTTCAGCAAATTGAAAGCATTAAATAGGTAGTTTTACGGCATTAAAACTACCTATTTTTCTAGGATTTTCACCATACTACTTTTTTACCATCGTGAAAGTTTACCATGGTGAACTTTCACGAGATTTAAGTAATAGATCTATGTACTTACTCAAAATATTGTCAAGGCAATTTTGTGGAATTAAAGTCCAGGAGGGTATCCGAAACGTTTCGGACCCCCTCCTATTATTTGTATGAAAATATGCCGTTTTATCAGATAAGTCCGTATTTTTTTCCTATTTCATGGAAGGCGTTTATCAACCTGTCACAGTCTTCAAACGTATGTGACGACATCACGCCAATTCTAATTCGGCACATATTAGGAGGTACAACCGGAGGAAATATGGCATTGGTAAATATATTCCTGTCATAAAGTTCCTTTGTTATCTGAGTCAATATGTATTCATCTCCCACAATCACAGGAATAATAGGAGTCATCGAATTTAATGTATTAAAACCCAATGCTCTCAATCCGTTTCTTACATATTCGGCATTCCGCTTCAGTGCATTCTGAATGTCCGTATTACGCATCTCTTTGATTACTTCAAGGGATGCTGCACAAATACTCTGGGGTAAAGAGGTAGAATACATGTTGCTACGGGCATAAACCCTCAGGTAATCAATAATGTTTTGTTTGGCAGTTATAAAACCTCCTATCGATCCTATTGCTTTACTGAGCGTTCCTGTAACGATTATATTTTCGCGCTCTTTTATATCATAATAGCTTAGCGTTCCGGCTCCGTCTTCTCCAATCACTCCCGTCGCATGGGCATCGTCTATTAAAAACAATGCATTATATTTCTTCGTAATCTCTAAGATAGCCGGAATATCGGCAATATCCCCATCCATACTAAATACTCCGTCAGTCACCACCATCATACCATCCTTGTATTGCCCGGCATTTTCTTTTAATATTTTTTCAAGTGCTTTAGGATCATTATGCTTATATCTTACCATTTTGGCACCGGACATTAGAGCCCCGTCAATTAAACTGGCGTGGTTGAGCCTGTCATATACCAGCAAGTTGTTAGGGCGTATCAATCCTACTATCACACCTATATTGGCAGTGAAGCCAGAAGAGAATAATATAGTGTCATCAAAACCGGTCAGCTTGGCTATCTCTTTTTCCAATTCATTTTGGAATATTGTCGTTCCGCTCAATAGTGGAACCCCGCCACTTCCTACTCCATAGTCAGTTATTACACGAACCGCCTTTTCCACTACTGATGGTATGCCGGTAGCATCCAAATAACTATTGGAACCGAACATCAGCATTTTCTTTACTTCATTAGTTTTTCTATCAACAACCTCGACTTCCCTACCGCAACCGGAAACCATTGGGGATTTGACGTAGATGTGTAGCGAGTTCTCTTCGTGTAGTTGGAGTTCTTTTTGGAAATTGGAGACTTTTTCCAAAATACTGCCACCGGGGCTATTCTTACATACCGAATAGTCAATTTTGAACCTAGATATGTTCTCTTTCATTTTAGTATTTATACGTTATAAGTTTGTTTGCAAAGATAATGACTAAAATAAACTAAGCAAATTAAATCGTCTATAATTGAGTTGCTAAAACAGCCACATATTATACTTGAATTACTTATTTGTTGCTTGTAAGACGTAAAATACCTATATTTGCAACATATCTCATTGTTTATACAAACAAACATGCGAAGGGAGAATCAAACTGTTGGATAAACAAGCATAAGCCTTCTTTGAACAACTCCAACTGATTCTTTAGGAATGAAATTTTATTGGAGGGAAAAACGAAAATACCTCCGGACTTCTGGTGATTAAATTTTTTATTATTTAATAAGTACTATATAATAATGATGGGACAGGGAGATAAAAAAATTCGAATAAGGAGAACCAATGAGCAGTTGGATAAGGAGGTAATATCTGAATTTGAAAAGCTTGTAGGTGAGTTTGGTTTTGGAAATGTTAATTTGAGTGCATTAATGAAAGCTGCTGACTTAGAAGCTAATGTGTTTTACAGAAGATATGGTTCGATGGATAATCTTTATGACAGACTGGCCAAGCAATACGACTTCTGGATCAATAATACCATTGATATTTCCACACTTAATACATTAGGACCTAAAAAGTTTTTTGCAGAAACGTTCAAGACATTGTTCAGGAATCTGTCAGAGAACAGTGTGATGCAAAAGTTGCTGCTTTACGAAATGACAACTATTAATAGTACTACAAAGAGATCTGCGGAAACACGGGATATTATGAACTTAAACTTAATAACATTTTACGAAAATCTCTTTGCACCGGCGAAAATCAATATTAAAAGTATTGCGTCAATCCTAATAGGGGGAATTTATTATTTGATATTACATAAAGAGTGTGCTAAAATCTGCACGATAGACTATAAGACTAAAGAAGGAGAAAATGCTTTTTCAGAAGGAATCGACTTTTTAACTGACATTATTTTTGATAGGTTGGAGATGTATGACAGGGATAAAAAGGCAATCCGGCAAATGATATCAGATGGCATAAGTGAATCCAAAATATGCAAGTATATGGGCATCAATAAGAATGACCTGAAAACATTGCTTTCGGAATAGTCACAGGAGACTATATGGACAGATGTTTAAGGAAATCCTGAAGTTCTACAGCCTTCCTAATTCAGCAATATATTTAATGGCAATATCCATACGTAAAGACGAAGGTATTGCCATTATTCTTTTCATATAATACAATCTCAATAATCGCCTTCACGTTTTCAATAAGATTCTAAATAGGTATATATACATCTTTTTATCAATCAGTTACACTTCTTTAATTATAAATTCTCTCAATAATAGATCTCATTATTTGTTTATGAATATATAATTATCAAAAAATATATTTTATTTTTTAAGCAAACCATTTTTCGTATATTATTTTTGTTCTATATTTGCATGCTGAGGACTATATAGAAGCCATGCACTTTTATAATGAAATGAAATCGTAGTTTTCTTGTAGTCTGTATTAAACAAATTATTAACATTTAAACTCCTAAAACATGGCATTTAGAGCAACCTTAAGCTTTGCAGGAAAAGAGTTTGACGTGCTGGATTGCACGTACAGTCTCAAGCGAGATGTGGATTCCAAAGGACGCCCATCTTCAAACATTTATGGTGGACAAATTCGTCTGCATGTGGAATCGACTGATGATACTTCCATTCTGGAGAACATGACCAATCAGTTTAAACCTCATTCCGGCAGCATCGTCTTCAAAAAAGGAGATGAAGAAGCCAAGATGAAGGAACTTACCTGGGAAAACGGATACATTACCGAATTTACCGAAAACATCGACATTGTCGGCTCGCAGCCGATGACTATCACTTTTGTCGTATCGGCTCAGGTAATCAAGATTGGTGGCGCACAATTTGAACAGAATTGGCCGAAGTAATCATTTAGTAATCATGTAGGTAACAGAAGCCATCTGCTGTTTTTTTAATATGTGGATGGCTTCTGTAGCTTAAAAACAAAAAAGACAAATGGCAATACTTGAATATGGAATTGGTGGTAATGAAGTGAAAGTTGATACTTCCGAAGCCATCGCAAACATTCCGGAGAATCGCTCCCTCATAGTTGAACAGTTAACTGCTGACGAACCTGTAACTCCTGAAGCGGTCAAAGGCTTAAGCACTATCGAAGAGGTGTTTGCGCACTTCTTGCCCAACATTGATGTTGAATTTGAAAATGAAGAAGGGCAACCGGTAAAAGAAAACTTTAGATTTAGCTCAGTGGCGGACTTCAGTGTGAAGAATATGACACAGAATAGTCCATTCCTCCATAAGTTGGATACGGAGAAAACATTCTACGAGGGGATGGTGACACAATTGCGTTCTAATAAAGTTCTACAACGGGTGTTGGAGAATCCGGAATCCAAAAAGGCGTTTATCAGCGCGCTGGAAGCATTGAGTAACGAATTAAAGACCGAATAAAAGACAATAAGAACTATGGAAGATAATAAAAATAAGTCTGAAGTTCAGGCGCAAGAAACCGTTCAAGTTTCCTATAAAGAGAAAAACAGGGAATCCTCTCTGGCTTCGGCACTGGATGTGTTGTCCAGATTCGGCGGTTTCAATTTTCTGGAATCAACAGTAGATGGTGTTCAGAACCTGAACCCCGAGCGTAAGGCACGCAAAAAGATATTCTTAACCGATGAACAGAAGCAAGAAGAACGGGAAGTGCTGAAGAATAAGATAGATATGTGGATCGACCTGCTGAACTCATCATCGGCAGTGACGGAAATGATTGCCACTTCTAAAGCTAAATCGGAAGCTGCCGCATCGCATCTTGCCAAAAGCCAATTGGTGGCAGTGCAGAGTGTGAGGGATATGGAACAGGCATACCGTGGAGTGATGTTGTTCTATAAGAATACGGAAGCGGACAAAGTGAACAACGTGACGATAGTCAATGCTTCCAAAGAACAACTGACCGACCTCGACAATCCCCGCTTCATTGATTTCGTTGCCCGCGAACTGAAACAGAACTATGACAAGTTGGATTTACGTCAAAATTACTCACTGTTAGCCATTCCGGGCTATCTTGGTTCGAATAAGGTACTTGAAAAATGGGCGAAAATCGCTTATGAAAATAAAGTGATGCTCTATACGGACTTTGCCGACCTTGATAAGCCGGAAGATGTGGTGGAACTGTTCTCTTCCTCCAATATGGCAAGTGGGGAGGCCTTCAAAAGCAATACCTGCATGACCTGCAACTGGCTGGTGGGACGTGCCGGATACCGGGAAATCGGTGAAGAGGAAGACCTCCATGTTTCTCCGTCCATTGCTTTGATGGGTAAAGTTTACACCACTCTGATGTCTCAGGTAACTGCCGGTAAGAAGTATGGCGGCATTAATGAAATAGATGCGGTGGTATTCCCGTTGAAGAAAAGCGAAATCTCACAACTGGAGAAAATGGGTTTAATTCCGATGGTCAATGAATATGGTAAAGTGATGGCGTTCTCCGCAAAGACATTGTTCAACGGTGACAATCTGGGATTGCAAACTTATTCTGTGGTACGTGTATTCGACTATATTACCAAGGTATTGTTTGATTTCCTGAACCGCCGTTCGTTCGAGAACTGGAGCTCTAAAACCGAACGTGACCTGAGAGGGCAGATTGTACAGTATCTTGATAGTGTACAGGGAGCCGACCGCCTTATCGAAAAATTCAAGATAATCCGTTTCGAGCAAGACCAAAAGCAGAAGGACCGTATTTATCTGGATATTCACATGACTCCGTTCTTCCCTGCCAAGAGCTTTGTTATCAAGTTGGACGGCACGAAAGGTGATGATGGTACAAACTGGAATACAAATTACGAACAGGCGTAATAAGAATAAAATATGGATTTTTTGAACATCAATGAAACAGTTCAGAGCGTAATCCGAATATCAAAAGGTGTCGCCCGTGAGTATGGCAATGCCAGCTATGCTCCGGCACACCTTTTGTTTGCCTTGATGCACAAAGAGGTAGGTCTGCGTTCGTTTGTCGAATCGTTGGGTAAGGATGCGGATTACTTGCGCGAATGGGCGGAGGTAAGAATAGAGGAGTACCCCAAGGCTGCCGGCGCAGGCGAGATAATGCCCGATCCGAAAGTTAGCGAACTGTTTGAGCAAGCCGATAATGTACGAATCAAGTGGGGACTGCTGGAAATCAATCCACTTTGCCTGCTGGCAGCCATTGCTACACCCGAAGCAGGTTTCAGTACGGACGAGTTGCGCTCGTTCCCTATTCGGGAGCGTGAGATACATGACCTCTTCACGAGCGGAATGGGTAATATGAAAAAATCCGTAAGTACGCAGACTGACCTTCCGGGGATTGAAGCCCCCCTATGGACAGCCGGGGCGGGCAATTTAGATAAGTACTGTACGGATAAGACTGCTCTTGCGGCAGACAAGAAAGTATATCCTATCGTGTGCCGTGACCGTGAGACACGCATGATGATGGAAATTCTGGGGCGGATGGGTAAGCCCAACGTGCTCATCATCGGCGATGCCGGTGTGGGTAAGACTGCCTTGGTAGACGGTTTGGCATGCAGCATCATTGAGGGTACAGTTCCCCAATATCTAAAGGACATGACTATCTATGAGCTTGACACAGGAACACTGATTGCGGGTGCTACCTACAAAGGGGAGATAGAAGAACGGCTGAAAGGAATCATCAAAGAATTGTCGGCTCACGGCAATGCGATTCTCTTCATTGATGAAATACATACGCTGATCGACCCCAAGTCGGGCAACAGCGGAGCGGCAAGCATCCTGAAGCCGGAGCTTGCCAAAGGAAATATAACGGTAATCGGAGTCACTACGGTGGACGAATACCGTAAACTAATTGAACCGGACCATGCCCTTAACCGGCGTTTTGAAGTATTGCAAGTATCGGAACCTGACCTTGCATCCACCGTAAATATGATACAGGCAGCTTTGGAAAGATATGAAAGCTACCACGGTGTGGGGGTAGATGTAGATTCGTTGCCGGAATGCGTGGCACTCGCCAAGCGTTATGTCAAGGAACGCCGTTTGCCGGATGCCGCTATTGATTTGATAGACCGTACCCTCTCTGCGGTTAAGATGATTAACCAGAGCGGGGAAAAAGATATAAAGGGACTGGCAGAGCAGCTTGCCGCAATTGAAGCGGCGGAAGACCAGCCCGAAGCGGAGCGCACGGAGAAGTTGCGGTTAGTCAATTTCACCATGAAGAACCGGTTAAGCCCTATCCTTCTGGGAATGCTCTCCGATGGACAGAATGAACCGGAGTCATCAGACTACGGTGAATGGATGGATTATATTTTAAGTGTACTTGACCGATTACGTGAATTGACCAAAGAGAAAATCGGGAAAATCACTTCCCATGAAGTGGCAGCCGTTGTTTCTTCTTCTACAGGTATCCCTATCGGCAAGATAGAGTCGGGCGAGAAAGAGAAGTTGCTCAATATGGAAGATATTCTGCGTCGTAGAGTTGTTGGACAGGACAATGCGCTGAAGGTATTGACAGATGCCATTGTCGAATCACGAAGTGGAATGAACAAACCGGGACAACCGATTGGCTCATTCTTCCTGCTGGGACCTACCGGAACCGGTAAGACCGAGTTGGCAAAAACATTGGCAGAAGCACTTTTCAATGACGAAAAGGCGATGATTCGTTTTGATATGTCAGAGTTTAAGGAAGAACATTCGGCAGCCCTGCTATTGGGAGCGCCTCCGGGATACGTGGGCTACGAAGAAGGTGGCGTACTCGTGAACCGGATACGTCGTCAGCCTTATGCGGTGGTGCTTTTCGATGAGATAGAGAAAGCCCATTCTTCCGTTTATGACATCTTCCTGCAAATCATGGACGAAGGCAAGCTACACGACCGTTTGGGCAAAGAGGGTGATTTTTCCAATTCTATCGTACTGTTTACGTCCAATGTAGGTAGCGAATGGCTTAGCAAGCAGATTAATGAGGGTAAGAATCCTTCTACCACTGACCTGATGGAAGTCATGGGCAGTTATTTCCGTCCGGAGTTTCTTGCCCGTTTGTCGGAAATCGTGCCTTTCTCTCCTATTAACGAAACAATGCTGGTTCGTATCTTTGAGATACAGTTAAAGGGAGTTATAGCATTGCTTGAGAAGCAGCATATTGACATTGAGATTACGGAGAAGGCAAAGAACCTGCTTGCTACCCGTGGCTTCACTCCGAAATACGGAGCACGTCAGGTGGCGGGTACGATACGTAACTATATCCGCCGTCCTATCTCAAAGATGATTGTTGCAGGAACATTGACGGCAGGGAATACAGTTGTTGTCGATGTGGCGGATAATGGAGATATTGATTGGAATGTGAAATGATAAAATGAAGATACTATGTTTGGACATAAAAGTTTTTTGAGGATAGGTGCTTTGAGCGATTCCAATATTTCGGGATTGTACAAAGACAGTTACGAACTGGAGAGTTGCAGTTTCAACTTCTCACAAGGGGTAGACACTAACGGCAGTCCACAGACAGAGGTTCGTGGTGGTACACTTTATCTCACCTATAGCGGATTGCCTCAGGAAGATATGCTTCACTGGATGTTAGGTTCGACAAAATACGAAGATGGAGCCATTGTTGTGTGTGATGACAATAATGAGCCTTTAGAGAAAATTTTCTTTGAGCAGGCAGCTTGCGTTGGTTTGGAGATAGATTATGTCCAACAAGGAAAAGGATATATACAAACTAAGATAACATTACAGGCACGTAAAATCAAAGTGGGTGAAACTACCCTTGAAAATCGTTGGACAATAAATAAATAAATAGGCGTTATGGAATTATTTAGTTTACCCAAAATAGACAGTGACCTGACCGCATGGTTCATCCTTGACGGCAAAGAGTATGAGATGAGCCAATTTAGCATAAGTTTCGGACAGTCGGTTGATCATAAAGGTCAACCGCAAGACGAAGTCCGTGGCGGTAGAATGCTTGTTGTTTTGACGCAGGCGCTACCGGACAATCTTTATCGTTGGGCAATGACTTCATCTCCTAAAAACGGGGAGATTGTATTTCGTTCTAAAACCGCCAATTCACCTTTGCGGATAATGTTTAATAATGCGTATTGTGTGAGTTTTCAGCGTCAGGTTGGTAATGCTTCCGGTATGATTTCAAAACTATTAATTTCTCCTGATGAGATTTTGATGAATGGAATTAGCTTTGATAATCACTGGGGTTAAATAGGTGTAGATATGGCTTATAGAAATGAATATAAAACGCAAAGTGAATTTAATGTCATCTTGGAACGGGGGGATGACTATGAAGGATTTGTAGTTGGCTTGGGATATACTTGGATGAGTAGCAAGGTAATTCTACCGGTAAATCAAAACGGATGGAGTCCAATATCTCGGAATGTTTCGGTGGACGAGAGTTTTCATACGATAGTCTCAGAAAGGAAATACGATACCTCCCAATATGCCTATGAAAAAAGTCTGATGCAAGATCCAACAAAAGTTTCCGAAAAGGTCCGTGACTTAATAGTTAAAAACAAAGGTAATAATATCACTGAGATAAATTTAGGCCAAGAAAAGCAATATTTGCCCACGGATAATAGTCAGATAGGTATTGTAATTACTGACACTGGCAGTCGGTACGAAATTGTGATTAGTGCCACGGATAACTCAAATGGAAAGACTTATGAGGCAAAGTATGAGAGTTTGACGGACTTGGTGTCAGCGGTACGCGATTCTGGTAGCCTGCCTGCTGTAAATAAGGAAGGACCCAATCTGGAAGGACTGGCAGGGTTAGGATTCGGAATTGCTGAAACAGCCGGAAATTGGGCTGAGAAGATTATGGATAATCGAGGTGCGTACTTACCTAAGCAGATGCGTTTCTCGCCCAAAACGCTTCCGCCGATTATAAGATTGCCTTTAGGGAACTATCAAGTCCCCGCTAAAGGTATGAGTAGAGTGCGTGGAGTAGGTAAAGCTTTGGGATGGGCAGGAATGGTGCTTACTGGCTATCAAGTTGTGCGTGATGTGCAAAATGGTCGATTTGCCGTAGCAGGTACAAGAATTGCCGTAGCAGGTTTAGCTTATGCCGTTACTTTTATTCCCTATGTCGGTTGGGTATTAGCTATCGGTATCGGAGTGGCTGATTATACTTGGGGTGACGAGTTCTATGACTGGATAGACAATAGAGCTTCTGAATTGGAAATGTGGTGGGACGGTGTAAGATTAGCATTATGATTCTGTATGATTATTTATTTTACTGTTCCTACAAAATGGGTATGAGGTCACATAACTTTGACGGATTACCTGTGTTAGCAGGCATGATGATGGTAACTCCTAATATGATGTTACATTTAGCTATATTGCAAGTTGTATTACAGACATTAGAAATTCATTGGTTTGAAGAATTGTTAGCTCTAGGTTGGTGGGGACATATTATCTATTTAGGATTTTTTGTCGGTGTCTATTGCTATTATTGGTATAATGGTAGATATAAAAGAATAATTGAGAAATATAATTTAGAAAAAAATACTTATTGGAAAAGGCATCCATTTGTGACAATCTTATTGTACGTAATCACAAATTTTGTGGTGTTTTTCATAGTTGTATGTATTAAAAAGGGATATATATTTTGATTAGTGCATATCATGCAGAAAAGAATTAGCATTATGATGTCTACGGTTGTTCATTTGATTGCTCGTACAAAATGGGAATACGCTCGAATAACTTTAATAGATTACCGGTTTTAGCGGATATGATTAATAGTGTTAGATTATTATCAAGGATATAATCATTGGAAATGGGAATTTTAATTAAAATATAGATTTATGCAAACGCACCTGTACCTTCATAAAGAGAACACCGACCTACCCCACGACGAGTACCGGGGGAAGTATCCGCTGAAACACTTTGATTACGGATTGAGCCGTAATGTGGGGCGTAAAGGTGAAATCACTTCCGGCTTATGCGGCGGAGAAATACGGATCGTCATTGACGGATTTTCCGACGCTACCCTGCTAGGATGGCTCTTTGACACCTTCCGTAAAGAAGATGGGGCGATTGTTACACTGGATGAACACGAAACGACCTTTGCCAAACTGCAATTTTCGGGCGCATCGGTAAGGAGCTATCGTATGAACTACGATTCGCGGGTTAAAAAAGGTGTGGTGACTATCATTGTGATAGAAGCCAAAGAGATTGTAACGGACAATGACTTATTTTTTAAAAACAAATAACTATGGGCTTTTTCGACAGGCTGTTTAAAGGAAAAGAAGTGTTTGCGGACAGACGCAATCCGGATATGGTATGCGAAATGACGCTTTGCGGAGAGTCGCACATCTTGTCCGAGTTTGATATTGCCTATGAGCCGGATAATTCCTCGAAAGAATATATGGAAGCATACGCTGTGTTCTCGGAGCCGGTAAATGCGGAGGTGGAGAACTGGATAATGCAATCGAACAGAAAAGAGAACGGAGTAGTCCGATTCTACCGCAACAGCGATGCTATGGACGAAGGTGCACTGTTCGAGATAAAATTCAGTGATGCAAGTTGCGTGCATTATCGCAATGTATCGCAGGGAGACGCATCGGTAAAGACCATTGTGATGACTTTTCCGTCTGTCCGGATGGGAGGTGATGAATTTGAACTAAAACGATAATATTATGGCTATATACTCACTACATGAAATGGCAGGACTACTCAAAACGGGTCTTTGGCAAGGCGGTGAAGTAGAGAAGCTCGGATACATCGGGACGGCAGTTCCCCATGCTTCCCCCGCACCGGCTTGCGGGCTTACGGGAGTATATATCAGTTATGATACCATGTTGGAGAGATGCGAAGTCTCGATGCAAGGCGGCGGGTGTGAATTATTCATTTCACAATACCACCCCTATACCGGAACTTATATGACCTATGTTCTGGAAAGCAATCTTTCCGACAGGAGATTACTTTTGGCTAAGTTGGAGGAGATACTGGCAGACCGGAGGAATCCCTACCTATGGTCGCATAACTTGTACAAAAGAAATTCATTCGGCATCGAGCGCCGGTATGACACAGGACATAGCAGTATGTGGGGCGGTAGAATAGCCGTACCACGACAAAGTAAATTCTTTGGAAGATGAAACAGAAATACTATAAACTACCGGTACGTTTGGAAAAGCTCTTCGAAGGAGATATCCGGCAACTGGAAAGATGTTCCGAACTGGAATCCATCGACCAGCACATCGAACTGTTGCTGACCACCTGTCCGGGTGAGCACCGTTTCGACCCCAAATACGGTTGTCGGATTTGGGAGTTGGACTTTGAGCGCATTGTTTCTACCGAACAATGGAAAGAACTGTTTACCGGATACGTGATGCAGGCGATTTCCACTTATGAGAAACGCATTTCCGACATCACTCTCTCGGTAAACCTACAAGAAGTCGTCAGGGAAGAAGTTCTGGATAACCGGATGATACGTAAGCGGGTAGATATTACAGTACTCGCCACATTGAATTCCACCGGTGCTCCCTGCGGTTTCGGTTACAAATTATACATGGGACCTTTATCAAACGAATAATCAGGCAGTTGAAATATAAAATTAAAACGTATGGCAAATCTATTCACAAAAGAAAGCATTAAAGCCCGGATGTTCAAACAGGCGGCAACCCTATATGACATACGAAATATAGATGGCATAGACCCCCTTATCCGACTGCTGATTGAAGCCTTGTCGGGCGAAATTTTCAAGCTGTCCGGTGATATGCACGCCATTGAAAGCCGATTGTTGGAGAAAGTCGCTTCCGCCCTTACTCCACACACGGCATTGGTTGCCAAACCCGCCCATGCTATTGCTGCTGCCCGACCATATACACCGCAAGCTACTGTATCTCCCACAGACCTGTTTTCTTATAAAAGCACGGAGATAGTGAAGAAGTATAAGATGAAAAATCTCTTCTTTACTCCGCTGCATGAAACCCGCATAATCAATGCCGAACTGAAGTATCTCGTGACGGCGGATGAATTTTGCACCATCACTCCCGAAGGAGAACGTGACGCCACTGCCCGCTTTCGTTCCGATGTGCCGGTAATGGGTCGGAAAATCAGTATCGGGATGAAAATAGGCAACAATGTAACTACTCTCAACGACTTGCCGTTATATATAGATATACCGCTTGTAGCAGATAAAAGCAGTTATCTGAAATTACTGCCGTACTGCCATTGCACGATTGCCGGTATTCCTGTAGAAATTAAAGGGGGAATCGAGTACGACTCCACACGTTCGGTCAGTGAGAAATACGATCTTGGCAGGTTGATTACGGAAGAAATAACCAGCAAGTATGCTTCCCATTACCTGACATTGAAAGCTCACGGATTAAAAATCAGAGATTTGTCACGTAGCAGAGTGCCCGAAGAAATCTCTTTCCTGCTGCCAAGTGACTTCATTGCTGAATGTGATGCGGATACTGTTTGGATAGATATAGAATTTCCCACCGCTTTTTCAAAAGAAATACTGGAACAGATAAAGGTGCAGATGAACACTTTTATCGTAGTAAACAAATATCCGGCAAAGATTACCAGAAAGGTAGATTCCGTCTCGGCCATTCTCCCTTTGGAAAAGACGGAATTTGAATATTTCCTGTTTGTGGATTCGATTACCGATAACCACGGAGACCAGCTTAGGGAAATTTCCAGCACACAGGATGAAGGTAGAGCCGGCTGTTATTCGGTCAGAAGGGGCGGTTGCGAACGCTTCAATGCGATGGATGCCAAAGATTTTCTGAACCGTCTGACAGACCTGCTATATGACGAAAGCATGGCCTTCTCTTCGACAGACAAAGACGGGATGAAAGAGGTGATCGAGCAGATAGAGGAACGGGTAAACCAATTGGGAGATAAGAATAAAGACGGAGTCGGAGGACAGGAAATGTTGTCGTATGTAGTCATAGACCAACGTTATGACAAGGATACCCGGTTAACTGTGGATTATACTCTTACTAATGGCGAATTTGCCAATGACATCTATGCGGGAGAACCGTTGAATGACTGTGCAAATCCCGATATAGACAAAGATACGCTGCAGTTTGTCACTTCCGTTCATGGAGGAAAGCCGTCCCCATCCGTAAAGCGCCGGATGGATATGTACCGATTCATGCTGTTGTCACACGGCAGCATATACACGAAAGAGGATATACGCAACTTCTGCATGGCAAGGTATGGCGACAGCATTCGCTCTGTGGAGGTAAAGCTGGGGTATGCAGCCGGTAAAAAAGAAAGCGAAGGTTTCATAAGGACACTGGACGTGTATCTACGGTTATCGGAGGGGATGCAAGGATTGGACAGGGAAGAGTTCGTTGTCGATTTGGACAGTGAGCTCAGGCGGTTGTCTCCGGAGACCTATAACTACCGTGTTTTTATTAACTCATAGTATTCACCCATAAAACATATTAACTATGGCATCGACAAACTTGGACGCTGTAAGCGTGGAGATAAAAGTAGCAGGAAAAGTCTGCGATTATGTGACAATGGATCTCTTTCAGTCGGTCAGCACACATCACCGTTTCAAAATCAAAGTGAACTACCGTCCGGACAAGCCAAGTGTCTGGGCTATCGGTCCCGATGTGATATTCAAGCAACTGGGTGAGAAGGTATCCATCATCATGACCCACCATGAGAGTGGAGAGAAAACGGAATTTCACGGACTGATTTCTGATATTCATGTGGAAGGCTTCGACGGTAATCAGGGATTTGTCATACTGGAAGGGGGAAGCCCTACCATCCTGCTGGACAGAGACCCCGCTATGGACTGCTATGTAGAGCAAAACCTGAATACGATAGTCAGTGACATACTTGATAAGAGCGGGGTGAAAATGAATGTGACCAACAATCCCAAACATACGGACATCATCCCTTATGTTGCCCGCTATAAAGAAACAAGCTACGGATTCCTATCCCGTCTGCTGCGCTCCTACGGCGAGTGGTTCTATTACAACGGGGAAACGTTACAGATAGGAGACCCTGAAATAGAGACGGAAAGCCGTGCAGGGTATGATGTAGATCTGACGGGAGTCAGCATCAATGCCACTATCCGTTCGCTGAATCACAGCACCTATGAGTTCGACCCCGTCAATGATAAGTTCTATTACGACTACAGCGGAACGCCTAAAGGCGCTACCCTTGGTTCCCGTTCGGCTGAGAAATGCAGTGAACCTATCTTCCCTACCGAAGCGAAACTCCCCTCAATGAGACCTGCGTATAGCGCAATGGATTTGGAGCACTACGGTGATGCCGGATTTCACCGCAACTATTCCCAATTGTCTCAAATCAAGGCTTCAAGCCGTTACTGTGGCATACGACTGGGAGAATTGGTAGTCACCCGTGTACCTGAAAGTTTCCCGGGAGTTAAGATTACCGATTTGGGACGTTACCGTATTACTGAGATTACGCATACGGTAGATAGTCAGGGACGATATAGCAACACCTTCTGCGGTGTACCGGGTGGTACGCCCGTCATGCCGTGGGGAGATGCCGTGATGCCGGTAGCCTATCCGGAGATGGCAAGAGTGGTGAGCAATGACGACCCTAAAAATCAGGGACGTGTCAAAGTACAGTTCATGTGGCAGGAGGTAGATGGCGGCGAGAGCTACTGGATGCGGGTACAAAGCCCGGATGCAGGCAAGAGCGACCAGGTTGCCCAAAACCGTGGTTTTGTGTTTATCCCCGAACCGGGTGATTTGGTGATGGTAGGTTTTGAGCAAGGCAATCCTGACCGTCCGTATGTGACAGGCAGCCTATTCTACAAGGCAAATTCAAAAGGAGCTGCAACAAATAATACTGTTAAGAGTATACGGACACGCAGCGGTCATACGCTGGAGTTCAATGATGATGAGAACGGACAGTGGGGAATTACTATAACGGATAAAGAGAATAATATCATCCGGTTAGATACCAAAAAGAAGTCAATCGCCATATCTGCTCCGGAAAAGATAACCATTGAAACGAAAGATGTTATTGTCTCTGCAAGTAACAATCTGGAACTTATTGCAGCGAAAAATGCGACCCTGCAAGGTGATGAAAATCTTGTATGCCGTACAAAAGAGATGCAGACTGAAGTTGAGAATGAATATCAACTGAATGCTAAAACCCTGACCGGAATAACGGAAAAGACAGAGATACAAAGTACGAAAGACGACCTGTTGTTGAGTTCCGGTAAAGAGGTTGTAACTAATAGTAAGTCAAAAAAGATTCGTTTATCCTAATACAGCATTGAATGAAAAAACAAGAAGAAGTTTCCATAAAGCTGGTCTTGAACAATAAGAATTTACGCTTCAAGACAGGTGAACTTATGAATGTTTCTATCCATGCAAAATGCAAAAATATAGGAAGTCTGGAGGGTATCCAATACAAGTGGTATCTATACCGGGATGGATTGGAAAAATGCGTGAAGGTTACATCGACAGGTACTGTGGTAGTAAGTATTCATCCTATGTATGCAGGAAGCCTGTTCCGGTTGAAACTGGTAATGACAGCTAATAAAAGGATGTTTGCCCTTGGAGAAAACGGTATGTGCATGAGCTGGGAAAATGCAGAATTTGTTTCTGTTTCGTCAATCGCCCATATTGAATTTACCCCTACCTGTGAAGAACAAGTCGTGTCCGTTGAGTGGTGCGATAAAAACACAGACGTCTTTTATAGAAAGAAGATGAAAAAGGGAGAAAAATCGGACACAGGGCAGCAAACATTCCATTTGCAAGGTGAAAGGTTTGGGGTGGTCTTTTGCATGGTAGACCTTTTTGGTTACAATGGTAAGGAAGTTGTGGTTCATCGGGAAGTATCCGGTCTGGATGAACAATGTACACAGATGATTAATAAAAGTATTGTAGTGCCTGTTACAGAAGGACGGGTAGGCGTTTCTTTCGGTCGCAATCTGCTGAAGCTGGGTTTAAAATCCGGTGAAAGCCGTGAGGTGACCGCTATAATGAGAATACAGGAATCGGAATCTTCCACCGGTATTCTCGGCGACTTCCGTTGCAAGTTCAAGGTAGAGGGACAGGATAAGGTGGAAACGATGGACTCTTATCCTCTGCAACCCGTCATGGTAGGAAGCTACAATGTGATGGATAACAACTATGAACCGTGTAAGTATACACGGATTGATGTAGAATATACCTCAGAGAAGAAGCCACAGCAAAAAATGGTTTATGATGAAGGGGTAATGCTTCAAGCGATTCCGGTTCATATCATTGGCGGAAAATCCAAGACTAAAATTACTCTGAAAGACTATAACACCAAAAAGTGCCCACTGTCTTCCGACAAACATAAGAAAGCAATTTTTGATGGTGGTACTCCCCCCCTCGATGTAAAGGATGGAAAAATTGAACTGGACCTGAAATATGATTATGGAAAGGATTTGGATGACAGTAATCTGATTGAGGCATGGGAAAATGGTGATTATCTGAAAGTTGCAGAGGAAGCCGCAAAATTTGACCGCATTCTGAAACTACTTGACTATTTTCTATTGCCATTTGATGTAGTTCAACGCCATGAACTGCAAGTTGCTACTTGTCGTCATAATCATATATTGGAACTGAATATGATACCCGACATCATTTGGTCATTGCATGTAGGTTTTGGCAGAGCCTATCCGGATTACTCGAAACTGAAAAAGCCCCTATATAATCCTAAGAAATCTATCCGTGCTCAGAAGCAGGCGGTGGCTGACGCCAGAGACGGTCTGCTTCAAGGACTGGAGTTTGAGGTCGGACTGACGGCTGAGTATAACGACGGTCAGGTGGTTGACATGAAAAACTCCTTTATCAAGCAGGTAGAGGATGCCTCCCAAAAAGTGGAAGAAGTTATGGGGTGGTTTAAATTGGATAATTTCTTTAATTTTAAGGATAAGGATGCACAAGAGGAATTTAATAAAAGGGTTGTATCCGATAATGAAGCAATACAGTATACCGGACGGAAGCCGAACTCTTCCAAAGCCCGTCCTTCAAAACTGCCTATACCTGTTTTTATGAATATTGATACTCCTATGCTATTTGTAGGTGGTACATGGCAGTACGATGTAAACAGCAGTAATAAGTTATCACGAAAAGGGACAATTTATCTCGAAGCAGATCCTCTTGTAAAGGTGAAAGGAGGAATTGACCTGATTGCTTGTTCACAATACATTCCCGTGGTAGGGCAAATTATCACTGCCATTATAAAGGGAAAAGATGTTTTGGAAAGGGGTGTTAACATTCTCTCCAACGGAAAAGTGGACGTAAGTGTTGATATCTGGTTCAATATCTATTTGGAAGGAACTGTCAATTTCAAGGGTGAACTAGCTATATCGGATGATGACAAAACAGTTGCTTTGAAAGCTGAAGGAACTTTGATGCTTGGTGTGGAACTCGGTATCAAGTGTGCTGTTGAAGTTAAAACAATTACAATAAAAAGTAAGAGCAAAACAATTACTACCATAAGGGGCGAAATAGGTTTGGAAGGTAAAGTGGAAACAGGCTTTACCATAACCCCTTCTCTGGGATATAGTAGTAAGGGAGTACAGGTAGAAGTTGGAGCTAAATTTGAGGGCGTAATTCTGGATGTTTCAGGGACGGCTAAAATAGAAAAGACAGAAAATAAGAAAAAACAGGCTAAACCAAAGAAAGGAAAACCCCAAGTAGAGAAGGAACAAGATGGCTACTCTTTCGGAAAGAAGTTTGGAGATTCTTTTGAGCTTGTGAAGGAAGCAGATTTAGGAACGCTGGAATTTAATTTTAGTTTAAAGAGTGAATAGAGTAAAAATAATGATTATTACATTGCTATTGGCACTTAGTGCTTGTAGCTATGCTCAATCTAAAATAGAAAAAATGGAACAGGAAAAGATAAAATTAAAAGAACTGATTCAACAGGAACTTGCAATGGTAACCCGGTATCCTCACCAGCCGGCTTACTATGTACAAGTGAATAAAAACGGTTGTCGGATTGTAGTAAAAGTGAACGATATTCCACTCGGGTATAATTTTGCTGAAGATGAAGGGCAGAGCATGCTCTATCCTATCAATGACCGCCTGTTTGGTAGCGGAGAGCATGTCCTGAGTGTGGAAGTATATCCGCTGACTACACAGCTGACAGTCAGTGCAAATACATGGGTCAATCTGAAAGTTATTCTATTTCCCGAAAAGAACGGGAACGAACGGGAGATGATAGCAGAACTGAATGTGCCAAGGGATATCGCAGAGCAAAAGCTACCCGTCTATTGCCAGTCAATCAACTTCAAGTCCACTCTTCCATTCGACCATAAACAGGTGCTGAATACCGCTAAAGACTTACGCAAGGTTCCCAATCTGGAAGCCAAAGTGCTGGCACATTATAATAAAGTTCGGGACATGATGATTGCCGGAAAGTATTACGAATATAATAAAATGCGATTAGGGAGTACATGGCTACGGACTGATATGAATTATCTGACAGAAGAGAACCTTGAATCAGCTTATTTGCAACCAGACGAACTTTTCCGTTTTGATTGTCAGGTTACAGATTGGAAGGCTGCACCCATTGAGAATTACGAGATGGTAATCTGTGGTAATGGAAAATTAGTTTATTTGCGGCATATAGGTACAATGGATGAGGTATTGCAGACAACATACACAGAGATGGACGGGAACGAGTATATCTCTACTAAATTTATTGCTCTTTATATGCCGCAAGGCAGTGATGAACTGTTGGAATTGTATTAACAAGTAAAAAAATCATTTGTTTAAGCCAAAAAAGAAAACTAAGAGATTGTACTTTAATTTCAAAAACCAATAAAAGAACAGAATGAAAATTATAATCATAGCATTGCTGCTGATGCTTAGTGCTTACAGCAATGCCCAACCTGAAACAGAGAAGGAAATGGAACAGGAAAAGATAAATTTAATTTTTTCCCCTCAGTCCTTACATGGTGTATATGGTATTAACTACTATTTTCAGCCGGAAGGTGGTAATCCCCAACGTGTACAGTTCGAAGTATCTGTAGTTTATTGCGGACAGTATATGGAAGATTATTCCATTTATCACATTGATAAAAGTAAGTTTGTAATCAATCGAAACGGGTCGAGCGAATATTTGTATGATATAGCCAAGAGGTGTGCTCCCGCCATATACCCTGTTACTGTATTGACTGATAATAAAGGAACCCCGGTGTATATACGGATTAATGATATTAAAAAGAGGTGGTTAGCTGCAAGACCTGAAATAGATCAATATTATGAAGGAGAAGCTGTAGAGCAATATTTGAATAATGTAGAGAATTTCGTGAACAATAAAGCAGAGTGGGAACATATCATCACTGATGACCTGTTCTTATCACATTTGTTCTCTATCTTTAACCAAAAAGAAAACAATAGCAGTTTTAACAAAAAAATAGCACTTATACCATTCCAATCACCTTTAGTGTTCGATTGCTCTCAAAATATTAATAAAGAAAATATTAACCCTGAATACGAAGTTATCCGTATTGTTCGCGAAGGAATAACTAATGTACCCTATAAGTCCGATTTATTATCTCCTCGTGCAAAAGTACCTATGGAAAAACGAGCCGGACAACTAAAGTCAAAGTTTAAGCTTCAATACACGTTGGACAAAAGTAATTTGTATGCCGATGCTATCGAAGGTGATTTCGAGATATGGGTTAACGATAAAATTGTCTCTACGACAAGATTGACCGGATTTCGTCTGGATGAAAAGCCTTTGCCTTATGGCGAAGACCCTTATTTTGTAAAAAAGGTGAAGAAGCAGCGCCGAATGGATCATCCGTCCTCGAATGAAAGTAAAAATCTTCTTCCAACAAAAGATATGAGCGAGAAATATCTGCAAGAACTGAATAAAGTTTCATTGAATATCATGGCTGCCATCTTACCTGTGAATCCAAGACCTGAGGAAATGATTCTTATCTCTGAGGAAGATTAATAATGAAATAGTATAAGATTACGGATGCATAATAGATTGCTAATCAATATAAAATAAACCGGTATGCCCTCTACTAAGAAGATACATTTAAGACTTACTCCAGAATCCATACATGGAACGTATGGCATAAACTACTATTTTCAAAAGAAAAGTGGTAGTACACAGCGCTTACAGTTTGAGGTATCTGTAGTATACTGCGGACAGTATATGGAAGATTATTTCATATACCATATCAGCAAAAATGAGTTTGTAGTCAATCGAAATGAGTCGGATGAGTATTTGTATGATATAGCCAAAAAGTGCGCAGCTGTCATATACCCTGTTACTGTATTGATAGATAGTAAAGGAACTCCGGTTTACATGCGAATAGATGATATGGAAGAGAAGTGGATAGCTGCAAGAACTGAAATGGATCGTTACTATAAAGGAGAAGTCGCAGAGCAGTATTTGGATAATGTGGAGAATTTCCTGAATAATAAAACAGAGTGGATTCGTATCATCACCGATGACCTATTCCTATCATACTTGTTCTCTATCTTTAGCCAAGATGAGGAAAGCAGCAGTTTCAGCAATGAAATAGCCCTGATACCATTCCAGACACGTTTGATGTTTGATTGTATTCAAAATATTGATAAGGAAAGTATCAAAAGCGAAATATCGGAAGTTATCCATATTATTCGCGAAGGAATAACCAATATGCCTTATAAATCCGATTTGTTATATTCCCGTGCCAAAAGACCGTTGGAAGAACGTGCCGGACAGCTATCGTCAAAGTTCAAGCTCAAATACAGGCTGGAAAAAAGTAACATGAATGTCGCATCTATCGAGGGTAATTTTGAAATATCGGTTAACGATAAGAATTTCTCTACGACAAGATTTACTGCATTTCGTCTGTATGAAAAGCCTTTGCCCTATGGTGAAGCCCCCTATTTTGCAGAAATGGAGAAAAAACAGCAGCGAATAGACAACTCGTTTTTGAATAAGATTACAAGAACCTTTTTAAAATAGAAGATATGAGTGAGAAGCATTTGGTATGTAAAGGGGCTACTGTTTATTGCAGCAAGTCAATGGTAAATAATAGTCCGGGAACTGCGATACCCTTAACTATAACAAGTAATACTCTTGTAGAACTGAATGGCGGGAAAGTTGCGGCAACGGATAAGGACTGTACTCCTGCCAATATGTGCTTTGGTAATTGTAATACAGGCACTAATCCCCCTCCTCCCTGTGTGGCGAATGTGCAATGGAGCAAATACTACGAAGATGCGGAGGTGACGAAAGCGGGACTGAAATTTCTGACAGAAGAGTCGGAAGCTACCTGTATGGCTTTCGGCGGTAAGGTGAAGATCGCTTTTCATGGTCAGGTCGCTAATCCTCAACCGGAAGAACAAGATGAAGTTTCACCGGAAGTCATGGTTGGCATCTTGCCTGTAAATCCCACACTGGAGAATAATGAGTCAATAAAGGAAGACTCGACAGAAGATAAAGAGAAACAGGTAAATATTGTCGATGCCTATTGGGTAGATGATAAGAAGGCGAGGCATCGTGAATTCCCAATTGATACTCCTGTATTATGCTGCGTGAAAGTAGAGAATCCTGTTGCCGGTAAAATGGTCAGGCTTCAATTCAAAGACTTAGAAAATAAGGGCTATGAGATTCAAAATTATTCCGGTACAATAGATGCTGAAGGCATTATTGAAATAAAAGAGTTTAGAATCACTTTAAAAAAGTAAGTATATGAGACAGGTTGAAGTTACCTCAAAAACAGAAAACATAGGTGGGAATGCTGTATTTACAGTGGCTAATCACCTATGCACCGTCAAGTTCAAATGTTCTAAAGAGAATGTTGAAATTTGCCATTTCGATTGGATTGATGTGAACAAAGCCGGCAAAGTGAGTAAGCACCACGGAATAAACATAGATAAATGTACTAATGTATTGGTTGGCAAAGAATATGAAGAAGCTAATGCCGAAAATATTGATAAGACATTGAAAGGGGAGTTTCCTGTTTATGAAATAAAAGATGATGATAAAAGTTTGTATGATGCCAAATCGTGGATGGCGGTCAGGAAACCTTCAACCGAGGAAATAAGGGTAGAAATGGAGATGATTTTGAATCCTTTTGAAAAAGTCAATAAAAATAATCGGGCATTTCTTTCTATCAAATTGCCAGCAGGAATAACTATGATATTCAATGATGCAGATAGTACCGATGAATGTAATGACCCATCTGAGTTGAAACTATCAAAAGATAAATATAAGGTAACGTTCTGTATAAGTTCCGAGGTAAGCGAAGAGTCGGAAATAACAGTTTATAATTACGGTAATGAAAATATAGCCGGTGCGCTCGGTGTCTTCGCCTTTGAAGAATTACAATATAATGTAGTGGTCATGCCATTGGTCGATAAAGCGACAAGCGATATGAATAAAAAAATAACTTCTATTCGTAAACAAGTAAATATAAATGCGTTGAATGAAAAAGTTAGCAAGTATTTCACTAACTTGGGAATCACTCTTCATTTCATGTTATCAGAAGATAGTGAATATCTTACTTATGATTCGACCATTCCTAAATATAAACAATGTATGGATGAGCATGGACGAATTAAACCCGACAATGCAAATCCTGATGACTATACTGCGAAGAATTTCTTTGAATCTGTAACAAAAGATGCAGAGAATGTAGAAAAGACAAAAGTTATTTTTAATAAGCACAAAGGTAGCCAGTTGTGGCTAACTGACACAGAAGCTACCGACAGGGTAATAGGAAAGTCAAGCGATCCAAATCAAATCTCTTTTAGTTCCGGAGGTACCGTAACTCACATTACGGAGGGATATGCACAGATAGGAGAAACAATCTTCACTCTTTTTAAAGGACAACATAATGAGTCTGAAACTTGTGCTCATGAATTGGGACACAATTTAGGATGTTGTCATACTTTTAAGGATGACAGTTTTTCGAAGAAAGAGATTCATTCGGAAGAATACATACAACAGTTCAAAGGAGAATATATACAATCAGAAACAATAGATTCACAGAAGAAAGAAAGATTTGAGTCTTATCTAAATGAACAACATAGAATGAGTCAGGATTACGATAAGGAGGGATTTAATGCCTATTATAATTTGGAAAGAGATGAGCAATATCGAATTGCTGCTCTTTACTATGACCAGACTGGGCAACAAGATAAACATACACAACACCGAATAAATCAACGAAGAGGGGACGAAAAGATACTTTATGCCCAAGCTGGGACGAAAAATATAATGGATTATTCAAATAATAAAGAGTATTTTTTTAAATGGCAATGGGTTATGATGCGAACCTGGGCAAAAGAACATATAGGAGGAAATAACTTATGAGAAAAATAGTATTTATCCTCTTTTTTCTGTCTGTGGCAAGTCTATTATCTGCCCAAACAGTGCTTGATACGCTTTGTGCAGGTCCGTACTCAGAAGAGTATAACCAATATTGGAACCGACACCGAACTAGGTCAAGAATCTTTGAAGGGAGATGTGTTCCTGAATTGCACTCAGGAGGAGGAGGTGGAGACGTGCTTATTTCACCAAAATGGTTGTATGTATTTGATTCAACTATCACAACACCACCCAATATAAAGTTCTTTAAAAAAGGAGAGGTGGGCAACGATGACTCGCTCGATGGATGGTATATTATCACAGAAAACTTTCGTGGTGAAAGAAGAGAAGTTGGCTTATATCCTCTTGAATCCGATGCAATGGACGCTGTTCGTGCATTTGCCTATACGACAAGGGAGATTTTCGCCTGTTTCAAAGAATGTGTGCCATGCTGCACATGGCACTACATTTATAGAAAGTATGGTAATCTCAAAGGAAAAGAGTTGGTAGCCAGAGGAAGAGGCTGGGAACAGGACAGAGATTTAATCGACTCCCTCTTTAAGAGTGTAAACTTTGATAATGGTCTGTTGCATGGAGATTACACTGTTTATAAAGGTGCGGATACTATTTACCATACTACATTCCATCATGGTACAGGACGCTATAAAGATTTCTACGTCGACGGTACACTAATGATGGAAGGTGATGTCGTAAATGGATATCGGGATGGAGTCTGGGTCTATTATTTTTATAAAGAGGATAAGAAGTTGTACAGGGAGGTTCTACTCGAACATTTTGACCGGAATGATCTCTTTACTTTGAAGAATCCCCTTTATGTTAAGAGGCATCGTTTTATAACAGACAGTTTAGTCCGTAAAGCATTAAGATGGGAATATGAAACGCCGAAGTGGAAAAAACGACAAAAGGAGAATCCAATAGTTATTCCATATATAAGACCGCCATACTCTCGCTGATTTTCATACTATAATTTTATTTGTAATATAATTTATTATAAACACTAAAATATGAACTCATTTTTTCAAACCCTCGCCCTCACCTACCTGCTCTACCCGATATTGGGATTGCTACTGGTAGGCTTAGGCATTTTCATAGCCAAAAAGAACGCCTTGCTGGGCAACAAGCGGCTGGTAGGTTACACCATCGGTGCAATCGTCATCCTGACGCTCCCTGCTTTGCTGGGATTTCTTGACTACGGTTTCATGCCCTACGGCTACATCTTCCTTACCATGCTGTATCTTCTTCTGGGCAGTTATAACATACGAATGATTTCATGGGTGTATAAGGACGACTACAAGTACCGCCACGAAATCATTCTCACCGGTTTTATACTGGTAGTATCCATGTTGTTCTTCACCCTTGTCTTCAATCTCTGCAATGAACTGAAATATGGTCTGTGGGCATCCACCTGCCTGCTTCCATTCGTCATTGTCTCGGTATTTATCCGCACCTACCGTATCTTTATCGCCATTCCGATTCCCGTGTATGAAGTATGGAGATATACAGACGATACCGAGCAGGACGGATATTTTGACCCGGGCAGCCTGCAAGTCCTGCAAATAGAGCTATACAAACAAGAAAGCGACCGGGAACCGGTCAAGCTCAGTGTGAAAGCACCCGACGAAATGCAATTCGGCACATGGTTTCACCGGATGATTGACGACTATAATCTGAAGTCTCCACAAGCCCCGATAGACGACTATGCCGCAAAAGAGGGAGGATGGATTTTCTACCGGAAGCCCACCTTGCTGTCTCCCCGGCATTACATAGACTTCAACCTTACCGTAAAGGACAACCGCATCCGCAGCCGTGATGTAATTGTCGCTAAACGGGTGATGGAACAGAGTGAGAATTAAGAATATAAGAATAAAATTATATACTATATGGCAAAGAAAAATTTAGTGAACTGGTCGGACTGTATGCCGCTGTCAGCCGCCATCTTCAACCAACATGACGATTACTTTCTGAACAGCATTCGCGACAGCATAGAAGTACGAACCAACAGTTATAACTACGGGCTGTTGCCCGCACGGCAAAACAGGGATGGTGAAAACGGCATCCGTATCAGCCAGCACGTGACCGGACACATTGAAGTGCGGCTGAAATACTGCGATGCGGTCACCGCTTCGGGTATCCGCATCCAATTTGATGCCACCGAAACGGGAAGCGAATTAGTGAAGAACTATTCTGTAGAATCGGATACCCGTAAGAATATCACGCAATGGGACATTATCCTCTCCGTGGATCCGTTCCACCGGGTAGGCTCGGGTGACCCCAATCCGGAGGAAGTTCCACCCCGCCATCCGAACGCCTTGCCCTCCTATCGGTTGTTTGTGATGCCCAAAGGAGAAATCAATATCAGTGAACTGGGTTCCCATTACCTGACCATCGGACGTATCCGCAAGGATGCCGAACGATTCATGGTAGATGCCGACTTTATCCCGCCCTGTACGACGATGAAAAGCCACCCCGAACTGCAAGAGTATCATGCCAAGTTCGGAAATATGTTCCGCTCACTGGAGAATTACAGCAAAATTATCATAGCCAAAATACATAACAGGGATAATCGCGGCGAACTGGGTGCGCACATCTCTCTGATATGCCGGGAGATGCTCCGCTATCTCGCCACCCTGCAATTCACTTATACCAATAAAGGGTTATACAATGCTCCCATAGACGTATTGGAAGCCGTATCGAGTCTGGCGCATATCATGTATGTAAGTTTCAGCTACCTATCAGGGACGCAAAAGGAGGAAACGCAGAAATATTTCTACGAGTGGAGCGACGTAACGCCCGGTTCGTTCGACGAGCAACTCGCTGATACGTTGGAGATGCTGTACGAACATACGGATATCCGGGCTTCGATGGTTCGTGCCTATTCGTTTATGTACACACTTACCGAATTGTGGCAACGGCTCAGTACGCTGGAATATATCGGTCAGCATAAGGAGAATATTGTGGTATCGGAACGCACAACGGGAAACAATACTACGGGACAAAACAAAACATGGAGCATAATGGATTGATATGGAACATCGCTTACCCAAAGAGATAAAGGGGCTTCTTCCGCCCAATACAATGGACACCGACTTCAAGGCAGAGCTATACGGAGCCTTGCTGTCGGAAGCCGGGTTCGACACCGCTCAAATTATGATGGTGCGTGACGGTAATAACCTGAGCAATGTTTCGAAAGATATCCGATCGGTGAAGCATAGGAATCATGTCGGCATAGCGGAGGGGGCATACATAGAACTAAAGACCAACCGCCGGGGGATTTATGATTCGCTGCCGGAGGGATTGTTCCATGAGGCGCTCTTTCCCGGCAAGGTGAAAGATTTGGGACTTATTCTGGAAGAGATGCAGCAACATCGTAACGAAGAGTTCTTTATCCGACGTTTTTTCAGCCTGCTGGAGAGCGAAGTGGACAGAGAAGGGATACAGGCACAATTGCTCGAATTGCGGTATGATAAAAAGAACAAATATTCTGATTATGCGAAACTCTTTGCCGCTTGCTGGCCGGTCATTCATATTTTGTCCGGACAGGGGGCGTTGCTGTTCATCAAGTTCATGCCGCATATCCATTCGATCCGGGGCAGACTGGAAGAGGTAAGCGACGCACTGTCGCAGATTCTGGAAGCTCCGGTAAAGGTACGCCCCAAAATGGTGCAACGGACAATAAGGGCACAAAAACCGAACCGGCTGGGGAACATGAGACTGGGAGCAAACAGTGTGAATGTGGGGGTGCTTAATAGTGCTGAGGCTGATTTGCATATACACATAGGCGACCTGCCAACCCGGGAAGTCGAAAGGTTCCTGCCCGGCAACCGCTCCCGCAAAGCCCTTGAAATGCTGGCGGATATTTTTCTTGGCGCGTGGCAGGAGTTCGATGTGACGGTCAGCGTTAGCCCTGACGAACGCAAGACTTATTTAAAACCGACGGGTGACGCCAGTCCGTGTTACCTCGGGATAAACACTTATTTATAAGAATTATGAAAGCAAAGAACAGTGAGAAAATCATCCGTGGATATTTGGAGTTTGCCGGCGGACTGTTAATCAGTACGGCTTTGAGCATGGCACTGCTCACAGGCTTTATCCATACGAATGGAAGCGAATATAAGCTAATGGAATCCAAAACACAAGAATACGATAAGATTTACGCCAGACAGATTGCCCTGGTGGATAAGGTGGATTCGCTGTATAACTACCTGGTGCTGATGGGCAGTAACGACCGGCTGAATCAGGTGGTGCTCCAAAAAGTTATCAGTACACGCAAGATGGAACTTATCGAGGAACTGCAAATAATGGATAGCAAGGATGTACTTCTGTACAAAAAACTGGCTTCGCAAATCAACGTGTTTCTGGACACCAAAGAAGCCATACGTAAAGCGGTTATTGAAGAAAGCCTTGTGAGAAAAGACCTGATGCGGTGCATTCAGGACAATAAACAGGCTACCCGAAAGCTGACATTGGGAAACATTAGTGTAGAAAAGTAAAATAGGAAAGATATGAGCATAACCCCTAAAAATAAAAGCAGCAAAACCGTTAGCGAGCGTGAACGCTTTATCGGATTTGTATATGTGCTTACCCTGTTTATTGTTATCACAGGAGCCTGTGGATTTATTCTTTTCAAGTATGCAGGGACACGCCACATCTTCTCCAATAAAATAATGGTCATTAAAAAGATGGAGCGGCAAAAGGAATTTCAAAATATACAATCAGTACAGATTGTGAGCGCAGATACCCTATTTTCACGTATTGAACAGTTTGAGCCGGGCGTCAATGCCTCTTATGAGGAAAATGATATCAAGTTCCTGATAAACGACCTTGCCAAACAATGGGAAAGAAACAGTTTTGACAAGCGCAATAAGATGTTCTGGCATCTCGCTTCGGTATATGAAATGTGGTTTGCCGACAAGAAAGAACTATGGAGCAAGCAGGATAACATAATAAAATTCAAGAAAAATCTGGAGGAGTGCGAAGTCGGACTCCAGAAGAAGGAAGGCGAACTTAAAAATAAAGGAGGCAAGCCATGATGAATAAATTCCTAAATACGAAGGTTCTCTATATCTTTATCTCCGTTATCATACTTATTATGTTTTTTCTGCTGGTAATGAGAGCTTGCTCGCAGAAGCAGCCGATTCAGGCTACTGTAACTCCGTCTGACCCTGTCGTGGGGGAAGAAATATTTTTTTCCGATTCCACGTCGGGAGCGAGAATCTGGTACTGGGAGTTCGGAAACAACGAGACATCCACACAACGCAGCGGATACCATCGGTTCAAGCAAAAAGGGGTGTACAAAATACGACTGACCGTCAACGGAAATCTGGAACGCTACTTTGATGTGAGGGTAAAAGAGAAGACCAATGCGGAAGACCTGCATCTGGTTCATATCATAGCTCCCAAGGAAGCCATTCAGGGAGAAAATATCATCTTCCGTGGCGAAGGACACGACGAACAATGGCGCTGGGAGTTCGGAGAGACGGGGATGATTGATTCCCGTGAAAAAACGGCTCTTTATGCTTATACCGAACCCGGAGAGTACGAAGTATTGCTTAATACGGAGAATACCCGGTATCCCATCAGACACCGGATAAACATTCTGCCCTACTATTCGGAGAATGATTCTACCGATGTAATGGTGCTCATCGGTTTAGACATCAAAGAGAAGTTGCAGAACATTGCAGACGGTAAACCCTTTAATGTAAACTACAACTATGTCGTGGACAAGTATTTTAATAATAACCCGAACACGCTGGTTGTTATCAACAACAATAAATATAACGACTTTTATTCTTATTGCCAAGGACTGCACCATATCGGCAGAAAAGAAACGATTATCCAGAATGTCATCGTAGAGACGGAGGATGAAGAGAGCGGATATATTACCCAAATAACGGTTATGCAAATCGAAAAAAAGAAATGAAATGAGAAAGTTATTTGTCCTATTGATTTCTATCGTCGTTTTATCGGCTTGTGCTCCCGTACACCGCTTCACTCAACTGCGGAAGCTTCCTCGTGAATATTCTGAAAATTATTCCATAGAGGGGATAAAGGCACCCAGAAGCGCTGCCCACCGCAAACCGTGGATTGTCTATTCGGACAGGGTGGAGAATGCCGCCTATGTCAATCCGGGAGGCAGGGTAAAGTCTGCCGAGGTAGGATTACTGGATACGTTCTTAGTTATCAAGACCAAAGGAGATTATTTGCGGTTGATTAAATATAACCCCACAAATATCAAGCACAACCGTATGACCCAACGCAAAAAGGCGGAATATGTGGGCTGGATGCACCGCTCCCGACTGATACTTTCACCTTCTTCCATTACCGATGTACAGTCGGGACTGCATGACAAATTGTTGACTGCGATTACCGACACCACGGCAATCATGCAATCCGCAACTTATTTTACAACCGCCGATTCATTGAAAGTGTTCGGCGATCCGGAACTACAGAATCAAACCGGCGTGGTGGGTATCCACGCTATTATATACGCGCTCAAGTATTCTGTTGACAGACGCAGTGTACTGGTATCGAAAACTCCTTCTCTCTCTGCCGATAAAATCGGTGAGCAGGTTATCGGATGGATTCCCGCCGTCATGCTGCAAGAAATCGGACATCAGGTGTTCACAGGAACGGCGTTTTCCGGAGTGCCGGCTTTGCAAAAGACGCTGAAATATGCTCCTATGATATATCCTTACCATACCGATTCCACCTGCTCGTTCATCAGCGGAACATTAGAACCGGTTATTGACAAGAAGGACAACCACGTGTTCAACATCAACGGAAAGAGAATCTCTTATACCCGTGGAAATCAAATCAAGCAAGAATTGAAGCGAATAAATATCCTGTTCGCAATGGAACAGTCCTCCCGGCTACCGGAACAATACCCGATGCTGTTGAATGCCATACAGAATCTGGGACCGTTTTTTGCAGGTTCCGGTGAATCGTTCTCCTATCAATTCGGAGCGGCGGTAGCTACCCACCGGGGCATGGAGACAATTCCACTGACTGCTGATTACGAGACACTTATAGACCGATTGGTGAAAATGGCGTCACATGTAGCTGACACAGAAAATACTCCTTTGCCTGCATGGAAGGCAATGAGAAGTGCATTGGAACTTATCGGCAATACACCTGAAGCGGTTAATCTGATTATATCAGTCGGTGAAACGGGAGAACAGCAAGAGAATGCTCCCTCTTCCATTGTGAAAACCCTGAATGAAAAGAACTGTCGCCTGCTCGGTTGGCAACTGTACGCCTCGAACGACGATAAGTACAACAACTATGTGCTTCAACTTTCAAACATGATTGAACATTACGCCGAGTACCGCACTAAAAACAAGCGGAATATGATTCTGTATGCCGACCAGTTTTGCCGCAGCAACCTGCTGCGGGAAGCAGGCCCGAATTTTCTCATGCTCGACTATCCCTATGCCAGCATGACACAAGGCGGTTTCCTGTTTCCGGAGAAAGGTGAAACCCTGCGAATGGAATTGTTTGCCGGAGCGGTGGATTCCATCGTAACGCAGATAAAAGCGGATCACCAACTGCTCTCTGAAAGCATAGACCGTGCATTTGCCACGGTTGGCAACGGTAAAGACCGTTTAGACAGTCTTCTGATTGCAACCTATCATCTGCCTCAAGGGGTAAAACCGGATAAGGAGTTTAAAAAAATATTTGGTGATGTTGCTCCGGTATGGTATAGGAAAACAGGAAGAATTACCGTTCCGGACAGTTTGATGCGCTATTACCTGCTACTCTCCGACCCGGAACTGAAACAGACAATAGAACGCTTGGAAACACTCTGTGCCATAAAAGTGGATGTGAAGGACATGAATAAGCCAAAGAAAGGTAAAGTTAAACAGTTGTGCCGCTATTTAAGGGAAAGGGTACGCCCCGATAAGGTAGAAACTCTCGGCGCATCACCCGCAAATCCCGAAAGCAAAGCAGATACGGTGTATGTATCTACCGGAAAAATACGCCGCCACCTTTATCGCTTTTATATGTCAGAACTGCGCAACTGCCGGATCTGCAAAAATAAGCGAAAGGAAATCAGGCGATATTCTCTTTCTTATGCACACAGTCAGATATTTGGAGTTCCGGCCAACAGCCCTGTGCTTGATGACATAACGGTGAAGGATCTCAAAAAGAAAAAACAGTTAACCGACAAAGAGTTGGACGGACTTATTCAATATTTTAAAGAGAGGAAAGAAAATATGGCTAAGAAATACGGAGAAGAAAAAATAACGATGGAAGGACAAAGCTATTACTACATAGCTTCAGAACTGTTACCGTAGGAGAAAAAGTATTTTCCAAAGAAAAATAGCGTAATAAATTATGATACGAAAAAATCATAAGCCGGCGTTTTGTGATGAAAATCCAATAGATTGCCATTTTGATGTGAAAAGCTTTCCTGCCGGAACAACGGTGCATAACAACGATACGAATATCATTTACCTGATATTCTGCATGAAAGGGCATGCACGGATTACCAGCACATTCTTCCACGATGAAATTTTGTGTGCGGGAGAGGTGATGTTCGTTCCTCGCGGGAGTGAATACAGCGGCGTGGCGTTAAGTGATGTTACGCTGCTGGTTCATAAATTCAATAACACAGTCTGCCAGACAGAAAACTGTATCCTTTCCTATCTTTATTCGCACAAGAATATTGATTCCAAAATTTATTGTTGCCAAAGAAGAACGTAAGAAACATGTATATAGTTTAGTTCTTGTCACAATACTGATTAAGTTTTATTGCAAATACAAAACTTAAGCAAAAAACAGCTACACAAACTTAGTAATCTTGTAATCCAACACCACTTTATTATACTAATTTTTCACGATTAAAATAGTCTAATTCGGCCATAATGTAACGTTAAACCACAAGATTACTTTTTATTATGATTATATTACTTTATCATACTGACCATGGCAGCCACCATTGCAGCGATAGAGGCAATAGAAGTATTCATTCCTGCAACGTCCCTCGGCACAGTCTTTTTCCTATTTTCTTTGCTTGGTACTATTATTTCACATCCTGGTTCAATTGCACAAACCGCACTCTTTCTCAGACGAGACACCATTCCGTTCATATATACTACATAAATATGTCGCTTCAGTGCCCGGTTTCCGAAGCCGCCGGCCTGTTCAATGTAATAGTCAAGATTACTCCCCTTTTGATAAAGTATTGTATTAGGATACATCACGGCCCCACTGATTGTTACCGTACTGACATATTTGGGAATAAATAGTACATCTCCTTCACGCAAGACCATATCTTCGTCAGAACCCGGATTTATTAACGCTTTCTCGAGTTCTATGCCTACCGGATAAGTAGAACCGGTTTCCAAAGCGACCGGAGATATAGAATTTTCTTCACTCCCCTTGACCAACAAACGTACTACATCCTGTTTCCGCCTTATCTCATCCGCTGTCATTCTACGTATCAGACGTGCTCCTCTCACATAAGCTTCTTTCGATAATCCTCCGGCTCTTGCTATCAGACTACTCAGCCTTTCATTGCTTTTGGTTAATGCGTAATTACCGGTGAAAGCCACTTCTCCTTCAACTGTTACATTGGCCTGTTTGCGATACCCCGGACTTCGACGAACGAAAACGATATCATAAGGTTCCAGTTCAAATCCTTTATCCTCCCCTATCAACAATCCGTTTGCAAGCTCAACCGTAAAACTCTTTCCAATAACATTGGAGGATAGTATACTTCCAGGATCTTTGATTCGACGCGACACATCGATCCGGACCATAGAAGCAGATTCCGGCAATCCTCCCGCTTTTACAATCAAATCCTGTATAGTCGTATTTTTAACATAAGGAAACTCACCCGGTACCCTTACATCACCATAAATGGACAAAGTTCCTTCTTTCTCAATATCTTTCACACTGGGAATGTAGAGGACATCATTCTTCTGCAAACATAGGTCGGCAGATGTGTCATCCATCATTTTTTTCAAATCGACAGGAATCATTTCATGTGTCAGATCTTCCTGTTGGCGTCTCAACAAAGCCCTGTTAAGAAAAGCGTCTCCCCGAAGTCCTTCCGCTTTGCTAATCAACTGCCTGACAGTTCCTGTTACACTATCATCCAATTGATATATGCCCGCACGATATACAGCGCCACGAATTTCGACCTTGTTTGAGAAACGTTCCAATACCGCTTCAACGGATAATTTATCACCATCGGCCAGAAGATAAGACTGATAATCGTCCTGCGCCACATTGTATACCTGTTTTGCTTTTTCGCCCATACGAAACAAACGTATGGCACTCCGATAAGCATTTCCCGTAAAACCTCCCGCATAACTCAACAAAGTAGCTACGGTTTCCCCACTTTTCATTTCATACTTCATCGGACGTTTTACCTTTCCGGAAATACTTACCAGATTCTGATAAGGAGGAACTAAAATGACATCGCCTTCCGATAAACGGATATTATCCGTCAATTTACCTTTCATAATATAATCATATACATCGACACGGGCGATCTCCTTTCCATCTCTCACAACACGAATATCACGCAGGCTTCCGATATCACTGATTCCACCGGCACGATACAAAGCATGAAATACCGATGCAAATGCCGACAACCGATAAATACCGGGTACTTTTACTTCACCCATGACATTGATCATGATGGTACGGATTCTCCCCAACGATAACTCTATATGGACCGTTTTTTGAGGAATAGCAGCATAAATCTTACTAAACTCACGCCTCAAACTTCGTTCGGCATCCTGTATATTCATTCCACTCAGGAAAATGGGACCTATACCTGCCACATGAATAGTACCTTCAGGAGAAATTATTTCCCTGACTGTATTTTCAGAAGTGCCCCATACGTCTATTATCAATTCATCTCCAGAACCTAATACATAATTTTCAGGAGTAGGAATATCCAGGCTAGGCTCAAAAGATAAATTTCTGGCAGTAAATATATTACGTCCAAAAACAGCAACCTGCTTACCACGAATGACATGATCATCTTTCCTATGTTGTCTTGCTCTGCTGCCTCCTGCCAATAAAATAAACAGAGCAAATAACAATGCTCCCTTATCGTTTATTTTTTTTAATATCATGTCCTTCAGACAGCTTACTTTTTTTGCGATACAAGACACAAATCGCACAAATATTTCACTTTTCATAAGGGAGCAAAAATTTGAAACCTCTTCCCCGTAACATGACTTCCGACTCACGCACTTCTTCTACATACAGCCTATGTATACCTTCTGTTATCTGCGGTTTCAAGGATCCATGGCGAAGTATATTTAAATCGATAGAGTCACCCTGTACGGGATTCATGATAGGAGCTATTTTTATATAAGAACTATTATACATCACTCCCCCACCATAAGGGCGGGCACTGTTTACAATCCATGTACCTACTCCTTTTCTTTTGACTACCATGTTATTATTTTGGATCAGATAGTATGAACTTGAGTTGGTACTATACCACCCCGGAATTTCCAGTTTTCCTTCCGGTCTCACTTTAACATGAATAACCTTCTTCTCTTTTGCGTCTTCTGAAATAGCGATAACCCGGGCTTCTCCCTCATATTTGGGATATATCTCCAGCATCCCCGTAGAACCGTCCCATTTCATATCCATAATATCTGCGGGATCGTCCTCTTCCAGCTTAGTCAATTCTCCTCCTCCGGAAATACTTATGAATTTACTTCTAAATCGGGGAAGAAGCTGCACTACGGAATGACTTATTCCGAGCTCCGGAAAGACCACGTTGATTTTCAACCTTATGCGCTTATCATGAGAAATGATGGTAGCAAACGTTTCACCTTCCAACCAACCTTTTACTTTAAGGGTATCCATACTTATATCAGCAGTGGCTATTTGTGCGTTCTCCACATTAACTATATATTTCCCGTTTCCACCTGACAAAAGAAGTCTCTTCTCTGTCTGTTTATTCAACGACAACTCATCAATGACTCCTTCTTTTCCTATACGGATATCGGGAAATTCTTCTTTTTGTTTTTCACATGCAAAAAAGCAAATAAGACAAAAAGCAATATACAATTGGGTTATTACAGTCTTTATCATTGGCTTGTTTCCTGTTTAATTCTATTTCTATTTTTCATTTCTTTTTACGCCCAAATGAGGATACAGAATCTCCCATTCACGACCTTCTCCCTCATCAATATAAACTTCCAGGCGAAATCGTTTATAAAATCCTTCGAACTCCGGAAACTCTAAAGTATTATCTTTGGGTTCAATAGTTACTCCGTCCAATTTATAAGATACCTTGGCGTTCGGATTGGCCAGTTCATTATAATAAAGTTTCAAAAAACGTCCCTCGCAACTCCCGTCAGGAAGGATGGTACGCAAATAAGGAATACGATCTTCGGAATTTTCCGCTTCACGCATTCTTTCTGTCGCACCTCTTCGTTCGGCATATGGCGAGAACTCCTTACCCTTTACCGCTCTTACTTTAATATGATGGGTACTTCCCGGTTTGAGCTTTGTCTTTACATATGAGTTTCCGGACGTGATTGTTTCGACTTGGTCATCAAACACGACTTCCCATTTAATGGTTTCGTCTGCTACCTTGTTCCAGGAAATCTCCATTTCATTCTGATATGCTTTCATTCTTAAATTATCGGGAGCTTCCGGAACGGGAGATATGTCCGACCCGCTCTCTTTGAGTACCATTGACATATCATCGAACAGCATATAGCCCTGATAACTCTGTGTCCTTATCCCCATCCCCATACTATGGATATTCTCCGGTATTGTTACAATACTTTCCACTCTTCTCCACTCATCTTTAACCGTTCTTATCGAAAGTATTTTTTCTCTGCTTTTTATACTCCCGTTATCATACCAAAACAGAGTTACTACTATTTCACGATTTCCCACACTTCCTTTGTTCCAAAAAGAGAGTGTATATTGTTTTCCTGCTTTTACCGATACGGGTTGAGCCAAGAAAACAGATCCTCCGTTAAGCCATATTTTAAGTGCATACACACCTGTACTCTCCGGACGTCTTTCCTGTACCCGCTCCGGATTTAAGCTACTTACTATACGCCAACCGGTAGGCTGTCCCGTATCTTGCCACTTTTCAAACCCTCCGTTAGGAATCACATCGATACCTGCTGTACCTTGAGCTTTAACCTGAATTATTGCCATCATGAATATGATTGCCGGTAAAAGCAATTTATGTATCTTTCTCATCTCTTATTTTTTAATATCCTCCGGTGAAACATCAAACTTCTCTCCAATACGCACCGCCAGATTGTATAACGCTCCCTCGGTCTGCTCTCTCCCTAACAAGCGTTCTTTATCCCATAAACCATCCCCTTTCTCCAATTCATGCAACAAAATCCCGGTTTCTTCGTTTGTTAGGAATGATTTTCCTTGCATATTGCGTGCAAACTGTGCAGCATAGATCAAGCCGTAAGCCTGAGAAAGAAGACGGAACGCCCGCCTGGGATTTTCCTTTAAGTTGGCCAATGTATTCGGACCGACCAGCAGATGCATAGCCCTTACCGCAACTACACGTGACAGTTCTTGCCTGATGGTATCAGCTTGCAACCGCATTTCATCATATTGGGAAGTCGTCATCAAAGCGCGCCCTTTGATAAAGGAGCGGGAGATACGCAGATGACAATCTTTTAAGGCCGGTAAGCCATCGGACTGGGCCAATGTTTTCCAGAAGTCGTAATATCCATATGCCAGATCCCAATGATGTTCCAACTCCGTATAGTTGTGACCGGGCAAGAGCTGGGTCAGATCATTCCGTACAAGTACCTCGTTATTTTCCAATATTTGCTCACTCAAATGTATGTTGAGTATCTTGTCCAGATATATTGCTCCCATAATAGCATATTTATAAACTTCAGCTACAGCAATTCCCCTTTCATCCACATAACAGATATCTTTGTCTCCTATGCCATTTCCTACATATCCTGTCAAGCCTTTCACGGCTTCCCTGTTTCTATGTTCGTAAGAAGGGATATTCGCTCCCAAGCCGGCAATACGTGCGGAAGTTTCAAACCAAGCATCAATATCTTTCAGAATCTTATCTCTATCCTTCAGATGTTTAGAAGAAGCAGAAACCTCTTTTTGTGGTTTTAACCCGAAGTTCCCTTCATGATAAATCCGGAGTGCCTCGTCATAATCCCTTTTTGTACTCATACGCGCTTCGTTCATGTATTCCGAAAAAATTCTATCGATAGGAGATTTCAAAAATCCACACTCAAGTACATTTACAGAACTCTCTCCGTTCCTTGAGAATTTATACGAAGGTTCCGGCAATACCGGGAGCTGATACGCACTTATCACTGTTTCATTTATCCCGTCGGTACATGCCACAACACTTATCAACAGACAGGACAAGAATAGACATTTCAATAAATAATTCATCTTTTTCATATTTTTTCTTAAGGTAAAATCAAATATTCACAATATGGATACCTCAGTGGATTAATCCCCTCCTCATTTTGATATTGCTCTGTCTGCAGGCTGGGAATTTCGACCAGTCCATCAGTGGAGACAGCTGTGATACTTGCTCTTATATTGGATGATCTGGGTCCCTCACCGGAAACACTCAGATACAGAGGAAAACCCGAATGTACATTAAAAGAAATTTCCAACTTCTCGCCGTTAAACATTACATTGGGTCTTAATCCGTCAGCATCCTCTCCGGCATTTCCTATATTTCTCTTTCCACAACTGATCGTCACCAATTCTTTTTTTTCATTAATATATTTCACTTTGTACTGAGCACTGACATCTTTAGTAAGATTACCATCCCAGCGTTTTTCCTGAAACGAACACATCAGGGTTATTTTATATTGGTCAGCACCATTCGGAGTTTCGGTACCGGGATATTTATAGTTCTCCAATGCCTGATCGGGATCACACAATTGTACAAGCAACTCTCCACGCTTGTTTTCAGGTTTCTCTATCTCTTTGGATGGAAACAACTTCTCATAATCTTCATTTACTACAAAATCTTCTCTTACCGTGTTGCAGCTGCATACGAACAGCAGACAACTTATTATCCATACATGTTTCATATTTATCCTGTTGTTTTCTAATTTAAATTTCATCCCGGATTTCAGCTATAACTCCACTCTCTTCGCCATAGGGAGCAAGATGCTTGCTGACCCAATGTATTTTTTTGCTGTAAGGGTCAACTACTTTCACAAGTTCGCAAACAAATCTCTCTCCTTCTCTACGAAAATCATAGAAGATATACGTTTCACTATAACGTATACCGGGCTTGAAAGTCAGACCGTCGGCTGTTCCCACATACCCCGAACCCAATCCTTTTACTTTATTTTCCAACCATCCCTGAGAAGCAAAATAATCTCTCGCAAGAAACAGACGATAACGCTGATATACTTCTGGAGGTTGCTTTCCATTCACACTTCCATCCCCTCCATAAGTGACATTCATCTGTACATCGCTATGGAAATAAACTCGTCCCGCCCTACGAATGATTAGCTGAGGATTTTTCATCTTCTCAAAGAACAATTTATTGTCATATGATTTTTGGATGTCCTCCTGCCAACTTTCATCATTCTTCAATTTTGTAAAAATGATATATTCCCTTGCAGGCTCTATATATGAAGATGTTTTAAATATCAGGTTGCCATCAACATCTTTTCCCGTATAAAGGAAATCCGAAGAGCCGGTAAAGCGGTCATTCACCAAAGAATGCAGATAGGTATAAGTAGTAAAACTTAACTGCATAAATGTGTTTTGGCTCACTTCAAACTCACTTTGCAACTTTTTCGTCAGGCTCTCCTTATTATAGTCGGCCACCGTCTCTACGATCCCATTTTCGGAAAACTTCATTAAGAAATAGTGTCCACCATATCCATATTTGTTCTTGTCTTCAAATATCCCTTTGGGAAGAGTTATCAATTCATTCACATTTGTAAACAACAGAGAATCCGTCCGGGGAAAATAGGTGACAGCCCAGCCATAAGGAGCATTTACAAGTTCCTTTCTCAGTTCGCCGATATGGTTTGCATTGCGCTCTGAAGGAGACGAGTCGAAAACCTTTTCATCTTTACAGGAGAAGCAAAACACCATTAGGATAAGTATTTGAAATCCTAGTTTCATTCTTTCTTATTTTTTATTAATAAATTCCTTTACTTGCTTCATGCTTATTAATTGAAGGTAGTTAAGCGAAATCTTAATTTCTTTACTAAAGTAGTCTTCTACAAATGCTTGCTTTTCTACCAATTCTTTATATGCCTGAAGCGCTTGTTCATCATATTCTTTTTGAAGATCTTTATCCGATCCGGCATTGTAAGGAGTCTTGGCTCTGTCCAAAGCCTGAAGCAAATCCTTAGGTCCATATGTCAACTTCAAACTGATTATCTCCGCAAAATCTTTTTCAGGTGAAAGGAGAGAATGAAAGGTAAAGAAACCTTTCTTATTCGGATAACCAGCCAGAATAAACCCTCTGCGTCCTTGCGTCTCTCCTTTGAAAATCCATGCAATAGATTTAGTCGATTCGATATACTTGTTTCTGCTGATGGATAGGAATTTGCTTCTGTCATAGGGGAAAAGTTCCATAAGATGTCTGGCAAACTGGTGATGTACGCTTCGCATCAGAATGAAGACCTTATCCTCATCTTGGGGATTAAACTCGTTGACGTTATATAGAAACATCTCATTAGTCGTTGCTTCAAGATTATCTAATAGTTCCATTCCGTTTCCATCTACATTTCTTCCTCCATACATGTATATTTTAAGAGGATTTTTTCCCAACAGAAACTTATCTCCTCCCAATTCAGGAGCTGTATAGAGGTCAATCCATAGAGTTTTGATGGTATTGAGCACACTTTTTACATTGGCAACTTCCGGCGGGTAGATATAGCTTCCATTCTGCACTGCATTTTTGTCCCACCGATATTCCACCTCAATCCCGTAAGGACGGGTGAATGTATCCAGTATCCATTTATCCAACTCTGTCTTCTCACGCTCTGTCTCACCCGCCTCCACCACACTCCGGGCAGATAGGGATGCCTCCTCTTCACAGCCCGCCAATAGGAAAGAAATAACGAGCAAATACAGACTTCTTCGAAAAAAGTATCTGAAATTCACTTTTCTAATAATTGTTTTCATATGCTTGATTTTATTCTTGAATCATCTTCTATAATACTCTATCGGGGATTAGGAACCAGTCCCCGGTTAATGGCTTCTGCCGGTATTTGCAAAAGTTTTCTGGAATCTTCTTTTTCCAATGGTCTGTAGAATTTATACTTTGAAGTGCGTTTTACCGATATATAAAAGCGGCGTATATCAAACCATCTCAAACCCTCATGTAAGAACTCCTGTCTCCTGAAACCTAAAAGTATTTTCACCAACGCCAGTTGGTTGATACTCATTCCGTAAAATGGGGTATAGATTTGATAGTTTTCACTGCTTGTCTGCGTATAAGTCGAACGGCCGCAAGAGGGATACACTCCATATTTGACAGACAAGTAAACCAACAGATTATCTATTGCTTTATCATACTCTCCGAGCATTGTATACGCTTCCATCCGGTTGAGCATCACTTCGTCAGTGGAGAATAAAACATTGGTAACATATAACCCTCTGGGACGTATCCCCGTATAGCCGGATAATGAAAGCTCGTCAAATTTGGCTATATATTGCCCGTCATCTATACGTCCGTCGTTATAGTTAAACAGAAAGAATGACTGCATCTTCATTTTCCGGAAGTTAAAGCATCCGTCTATCCCGTGTTCATTATACACCTTTTCGGCACTTTGAATGGTCACTCCATATTTTTCCGAAGGAATATTACGTGCCACTCTTGACTCCGTAGTAGTCAATAAAAGGTTGGCAGGTTCATCAACACTTGCGTATCGAATATAGAGATATTTATGATTAGAATTAAATTCTTTTTTGTACTTCTGCCAGTTTCTTAAGACCGGCTTTGGGTCAACACCGAGCACATAATCGGAGTATGAGACCACCAGGTCCCATTCTCCCTTAATCAGGTAAAAACGCGAAGCAAAAGCGTAGGCCGCTTTTTTATTGAAATGAAATTTTGGTTTAACATAATAATCGTCATTCACCAACGAAAGACCCAGTTTCAGATCTTTTTCAATCTTTTCATACACTTCCTTCACCGTTCCTCGTTCATAGTCCACCAACGCATTTTTTTCGGGCCGGGTTAAATAAGGAATACCCGGGGCTGTTGCCGATTTGGTAGTTCCATAAGGCTCAGCCCAGATGTTTACCAACATGAAATGCAGATAAGCACGCAAGAGAAACGCTTCTCCATACAAAGCTTTTACCCGGTCACTTTTAGGGTATTTACTAAGTAACTCTAACGCCTGATTAGCCTGAGCGATTCCGGCATAACATGCATTCCAATAGTTTAGCGGAGTATCCAAATCTTCCTGATCGTAATCTTCCCAATAATACATAGCTTCATTCAGTCGCGAATGAATGCCGTTAGTCCTTTCTCCCACATTGTCCGTACGCGCTTCTAAAAAAGCAAAATAACTGGCCTCGGGATATGCTCCGGCAAGCAGTTCGGCAATTTTGTCCTCACTGTCTATTTGTACATCAAAAGTAGAGTCCGGATTTGTTTCCAGATAATCCTGACACGCTGTCAGCAATAAGATTATAGTACTTAAAAAGATTGTCTTTTTCATTTTTACCCAATTAAAATTCAACATTCAATGTCATCGTATATTGTTTGGGAGTAGGCAATGAAACCCCTCCTGATCTATAAAATTCCGGATCTTGCCCATTCAGTTTCCTGTCTGAATAGATAAGGAACGGATTCGTCACATTCACCTTTACGTTCATCTGTTTGATTTTAAGATGTGAAAGGAATCTTTGAGGTAAACGATATCCCAACGAGATATTTTTCATACGCACAAAACTACCGTCAGCCACCCTGTTTTGTGAATAGTGTGGCGCGCAAATTTGTGCGCCACTTTTTTAGGTAATTTAGTATATCCCACTCCAGCATCGAAGATGCTTCACTTTCCTTAACTCTTTTTACGTGCCTATATCCGTGTTTTGGTTGCTAAAAATTGTTTTCCTGTTTTGCATGCGATAGCTTGTTCCTCCGAGCCTGATAATCTCGCAGCAGTAGAGCAGCCTGTCAAGCAAGGCGGCTGTGACCGCTTCATCCTCCAATGTTTCCAGCCAACGGGTGAGTGCCTTGTTTGCCGTGATGATGAGTGATGTCCTTTCCTGGAAGTCATTGACCAGTTTGAACAGCAACACGGCTTCTTCTCTTTTCAAAGGGAACAGTGTGGCATCGTCTATGGCCAGCAGCCGGGCCTTCATGATCCGCTTGTATGTTTTCATCGCATGTGCGGAGACCTCTTTCGTTTTCAGGCATGTGAGCAGCTCCTCCAGTGTCATCAGATATGCTTCGTATCCCGCTTTTACGGCTTCATACACGAGTCCGGCGGCTATAAAGGTCTTGCCGGTTCCGGAAGGGCCTACCAGGAGAAGATTGTATGCCTGGTTCACCCATACCAGCTCACGCAGTTCGCGCAGCCTCCTGTTATCCATTCCTTCCGCCCTGTCATAGTCGTACAGGTCCAGATCGTATTTGGCGGGGAGTCCGGAGAGTTTCAACCGTGTCAGGTAGCTTTTCCTTTCTCTGCCCTGGATTTCCCTGGCAAGACAATTCGCCAGGAACTCCGAATAGGTCAGTTGCTTCTCCTGTGCTTCATGAAGTATCACACCCACATGTTCTGCCAAGTTCGGTAGTTTCAGGTGCCGTGCATATTCAACCAGCTCCTTTTTATGTTTTATCATAGCCATGGAAGATTTCATTGTAAGACTGTATCAGCCCGGTTTGTCGCGGCGGGCAACTGTCCGTCCTGTCTGTTTCAGTTTCTTTATTCCGTCTCCTGTGCACGTGTTCACACAGGCTTTTAACGGAATCGCCATTGTAGATGCCCTTATCAAGACATATGTGCACTGCCTCTATCAAGATATCCTTGTCATAGCCCGGCATCATGTGCAGAACCACTTCCAGATTATCCTTGTAATAGCGTTCTTTCTTTCTCTTGAGGTTCTCCATCCACAAGGCGACCTCCCGGTTTCCGGATACATAAACAAGGATACGTTCGGCCAGCTTCTGTGCCCCAATACTCTTGGGCCTTCTGTGTCTTTCGTCATAAATCGTTTTTCCTTTTCGGGTACAGAGGGGATGTCTGGCGACGATTTTTCCCGTCTCCTTGCTGTACAGTTCCACATACCCCTCAGTTTCCTGCAACCAGACCCTTGTCTGCCCGCTCCGGTAAGTGCCGCATGGCAGGCTGTAATAATTCCCCCTATACTGGACCGTGTTGTCCTTACGCACGTGATACTCCTTCATCTGCTCCTGTGGTGGCTGCGGTAGACCATAATAAGGTTTCAGGTATCCTTTCTCCACAGCGAACTCCTCAGAGGGGACCAGGCGGGTGGTCCCGTGCACTTTTCCATTACCCGTCCTTTCAAGCCATTTCCGGGCTTCCTCATTCAGCCCGGGGATATCCTATAAAACACGGGCCACCAGAAAATTCTCTTTCACATACTTCACCACATTCTCCACTTTCCCCTTCGACTCAGGGTCTGACCTGCGACAAAATACCGGCTGGAAATGCTGCTCTTTTATGAATGACTGAAATTTCCCGGTCAGTATCAAATCTCCCAGGTTCTCGCGTGCTATAAGCACCCTGTCCTGGTCATAGATAATCTTTTCAGGCCTGCCCCCGAAATACTGAAAGGCCAGTTCATGGGCATAAATCGCAAGCTCCGTATCAAAAGGACGACGGCTGAAATGGATAAACTTATAGCGGGAACGCGTCAGTACGATGGCGAAGAAGTAAACCTTCGTGCTTCCGCCATTCTTCACAGGTATCCACTTCTCCCCGAAATCCGCCTGGGCATATTCCCCGTAGGGGGTCTCAGGCAACTTTTCGTAATCACGCCGTATCCGGACCTCAGATTTTTTCCCGATACCGTACTTTCTGCGTATCCTGTCCACAAAATTGAATACGGTCTTGTCACATACCCGAGGAAAATCCGGATAGCATTCCTTGAGCCAGTCATGCATACGGGCGGCCGATATGTACGGGTATTCTTCCAGTGTACCCCGTACATACTCCTCGTACTTTCCCAACTTGAGTTCATACTCCCGGTGGGAGTTCTGCTTTCTGAAAAGCTCTTCCCGGCTTGTCCGCAGATATCTCCGCACAGTGCTCCGGTCCACGCCCAGATATTTTCCGATCTGTGTCTTGTTCAGTCCTTTCGACTGAAGTTCTCTTACCTTGTACCACATATACAGTTTGTCTTTTAAATTTTGGCTCTTTGTTTCCATTCCGGTGTCTGTCTCTTTGTTGAGCCGGCAAAGATAGACATTCCCGCAAGGCAGAAAAATCATGCCCCTGTAAAAGTGAGACATACGACTTTCCGTTTTTCCACTGGTAAAGTTACAATCTACAATGCGATGAAAAGATGAAATCTGTCAAGACGTATGAGAAGTATGTGACCGTGTATAATCATCTGAAAGATTTTCTTTACCAACGGTTACATTTGAAAGATATTGCGCTGAAGGAACTGACATTGGCGTTTATCAAAGACTTTGATATGTATCTACGGACCGACAGGCATTGTTGTAATAATACGGTATGGATTTATACGGCTCCCCTGCGGACGATGGTAAACGTGGCTATTGATAATGGATGGCCCACACGTGATCCTTTCCGGAAATATGAGATTGAAAAGGAGGAAACGGCACGCACTTTTCTTAATAAAGATGAAATCGCACGTCTTTTGGATACTCTCATGAAAAATGTCAAGCAAGAACTTATAAGGGATTTATTTTTATTTTGTACATTTACGGGCTTGGCTTTCGCAGATCTGTATAATCTTTCGGAAGAAAACCTGCGGACGTATTTCGATGCTCGTCTGTGGATAAACATTCCACGACAAAAGACAAACGTGGTTTCCAATATCCGTTTGCTGGATATTCCGCACCGACTGATCAACAAGTACCGTGACCTTGCGACGGACGGGAAAGTATTTCCTGTTCCAAGCTATCAGGTATGCTTGTATAACATTCAACATCCAATAGCGAAACGGTGTGGGACAACCAAGCATCTGACGTGGCATGTGAGGAGACATAGAAAATTTTATTTCTCGCTAAAATTCAATAGCTTACAAAATATCTCGGCTTAATAGGTAACTATTTGGAAACCAGCAAAATTCTGTATTTCACTTCGTTTTGCAGTAATTCAAAAGAACGCTTCTTTCAATCGCAAAGATAGTATTTTTCTTCGTTGTAGCCAACACTTCTATCCCCCAAAGCTATAAAAACAACATAAAATAACGCGAGTTATGAGTCAAACGGTTCAAATATTTGCATCCACACATAACGTAATCACCTCAGACATAGTTGGAAATCAAAATAAATTTGTAACTTTGCCTCAAAAATTAGCAAAGATATGCCAGATTTACAAAGCCAATTAAATGAGCAGAAGCGCAAAGTCGACTTCAATACATACGACATGAGCCTAAAAGAACTCGTGTCGATGATTTCAGACGGCATTATTAATATATCACCAGACTATCAACGTCAATTTCGCTGGGGTGACGACCGTCAATCTCGGCTTGTAGAATCTTTGTTTTTAGGGATTCCTGTTCCGTCATTGTTTATGGCTACTAATTCTGATGGAACATGGGAAGTGATAGATGGGGTACAGCGTCTAAGTACCGTGGTTAATTTTGTTTCAGATATTGATACACCAGAACGAGAAAAAATAGGTAAAGCAACTCCGCTGACATTGATTGACCTTGAAAAATTGACCAGTTTCGTCGGAAAGAAGTTCAAGGATTTGTCCTTAACTCTACAGAGAGAATTTCTTTTAAAGCCCATTAAGGTTATTACACTTAGCGATAAGAGTGACAAATTAGTCCGTTTTGATTTATTTGAACGTCTTAATACAGGAGGCATTAAGCTTACAGATCAAGAAATACGTAATTGCATTTTCAAGGGTGATTTTATCAATTTCATTAAAGAATTATCTCAAAAACCAGATTTCGTCAATACTGTAAAATTAAATAGCCAACAGAAGACAGATGGAACTGCTGAAGAGTTTGTGCTTAGATTTTTTGCATGTATATATGACAAGGACGCATTTGAGCATAGTGTGAAAGATTTCTTAAATAAATATGCAGAGAAAGCTTCTCGCCAATTTAATTACCGAGAAGCAGAGCAAATTTTTACAGAAACTTTCGCTCAACTAAAGCGCTTACCACATGGCCTTGTAAAGGCTGCTGGCAAGAACTCAACATCTGTAGTATTGTTTGAGGCCGTAGCAGTTGGTGCCGCAGAGACCATCTCAAAAGGCTCTCATGAATTAAATATTGAGACATTTTATGATTGGGTTTCTTGTCCTGAATTTAGTAGGCTAATAACTGGAGCAACGAACTCCAAACCAAAGTTTGTAAATAGAATCAAATTTTGTTTCGATAAGTTTTCTTCTGTTCGATAATGTTTTTAGATATAGACAAAGAGACTACAGACAGACTTTCTGAAGCTAAATGGTATCTTGATAACATTGCAGAATCTCACAGTACTCCACAGGAGATTTTCAAAGAGAAATTATATAAAGGTTCTTTCTTTGTGAATCTATATGGAGCTATTGAGTATACTGTATGTAATTTGGTGTCGAGGGTTATTGACAAAATCAATGAAGACCAATACGTTCAAGTTACTCATCTGAAACCTTCTCTTCTTTCATTGCTTTTACATAGCGAATGTGATGCTCTATATCAAGCTTCAGATAAAAAATGGATAAAACGGCTGCTCTTATTCAATCGCATTAAGGACGAGGAAAAAAGCAATATTATAAACACATTAATGCCAGCACAATCTGGAAATTTGAAAAGACAGCAAATAGAACAGATTTGCGAAGTATTTGGGGCAGAGTTCCCTGCGATAAACAATCCTGATGTCGGGCACAAATTAAGCACGATAGCAGATAACAGGAATGCGATAGCACATGGCCGCAAAACAGCCTGTGAAGTAGGTAGTCAATATACGAAAGACCTACTCAACGGATATTATATTGCGATTCAAGAGTATTGTTTATATCTAAACCAGCAATTCCACAAATACATTGAAAACAAGCACTATATAAAACTTGAAAAAAGGTAATCTTAACACAACTTTTACAGAGAACTTTTTCGTTATGGAGTGCATTCTGGAGCTACATTTATTAGTGAAGAGGGCGGAAAATAGTATGGTTACCTTCAAAAGTTTTGTGTCTAACTTTTGAGGTGTAGTTCACTTTATGCCCCACACACATTTGTATATAGCCAAATTCAGCAAACTACCGGCTATGGTTGCTGAAATTTATACTTCAATCCATATTCTTCCAGTTTGTTGTACAGCGTCGTACGTCCTATCCCGAGCAGTTCGGCGGCAACCTTGCGGTTACCGTTCGCCTGCTTCAACGCGCGTAAGACACGCTCCTTGTCTTCCGCATCGCTGCGCAGGGCGAAGCTGACAGGTGAGGTCGCCCTCGTCACGGCAAGTTCCAGATGCTCTTTCGTGACAAGACCCGTCTGTGCCTGCAACACCGCGCCCATGATTTTCTGACGAAGCTCGCGGACATTGCCCGGCCACGCATGGGTCAGCAATGTCTTGCGGGCTTCCCCGTCAAAGCCGATGACATCGCATTCCAGTTCCCGGTTCGCAATTTCACGGAAGAACTCAGCCAGCGGCATGACGTCCTCCTGACAATCGCGCAACGGCGGGACGGTTATCTCGAAGTCATGCAGACGGTACAACAAGTCCTGCCGGAAACGCTTTTCATGGACCGCCTTCTCCAGATCCTCGTTGGTGGCGGCGATGATGCGGACATTGAAACTCCGGTCAGACTTGTCGCCAACGGGACGGAACCGCCGTTCCTGTATGGCTCGCAGAAGCATCTGCTGGGTTTCCGGTGCGAGGTTGCCCACCTCGTCTAAGAACAGCGTACCGCCTTCCGCCTCGTGGAAATAGCCTTTCTTGGTGCTGTCCGCACCCGTGAACGCCCCTCTGACGTGTCCGAAGAAAGCCGACGGCGCAAGCTCTTTGGTGAGCGAACCGCAGTCCACAGCCACAAACGGCTTTCCTGCCCGCTTGCTCTTGTCGTGTAGCAGGTGGGCGATATGCTCCTTGCCTGTGCCGTTCTCCCCGAAAATCAGTACACTCATGTCAGTAGGAGCCACCAGCCTTATCCGCTTCATGATGTCTTTGAACGCAGAGCCGTCACGGGAGAACACCGGCATACGGTTTCGTCCGATATTCCGTTCTTTTAATATGGTACGGAGCAGAGGGACGAGTTTGTCCTCCACAAGCTGCTTGGGTATGTAGTCCAGCGAGCCGAGTTTCATGCTTTCAACCGCCGTATGCACTTCGGCATAGTCGGTCATGATAATGAACGGCTGCATCATACCTTCCTTGCGCATCCAGCGCAGCAGGTCGATACCGTTGCCGTCGGGCAGGCGCAGGTCGGAAACCACGATGTCCCCGTCTGCGGCCTGTTGCAGATATTTCTTCGCAGTCGAGAGGTGGAAAGCCTGCACGGTGCGGAATCCCTCGCGTACCAGCAGATTACAGACGAACTCGCAATACACGATGTTGTCCTCCACCACGATGATTTTTGTCTTATCCATTTTCGTATTTTCTCCTTTCTTCTTTTGCCAGCCGGATGATTTCCGAACCCTTATCCAGCACAGCTTTTACAGCATTGCCAATTGTTTTATCGTCAGGTGTGCCATCGCAATGAAGCAATTTGTATAGTTCCCTTAACGGTTGGTCGGCACGGAGTATCTCCCATGAACTTCGCAGGTGGTGTGTCAAGGCATCCAGTTCCTGAAGGTCTTTCTTTAGACCCGCTTCCCTGATTGCCTGCATTTCCTTTTCGGTTTCCGTTATCAGTTTATCCAGCATGACGGCTTCATTGCCTTTTTCCATCAACGAGGTATAACCGATTATTGCGGTTAAAGGTGTGCGCAGTTCATGGGTGATGGTATGCACGGCTTTCTTGCGAGAGGCTATCAGAGCCTCGTTTTGCTCTACCGACTGTTGCAACTGTCCTATTAAATCAGTCGTTTTCTGTTTGTACCGTTTGATTCGGTTGGCATTACGGTGTATGATGATATATGAGATTACCAGCAGGAGGAGGACGAATCCTGTCAGGCTACCTATCTGCATAAACGACTGTTCCCCCATGGCGGTTATCTCGGCTTCCCGTTTTTGCAGATCGGCTTGCACCTTTTTATCCATCTGGTGTATAAATCCGTGCAGTTGCCGGTTAAGTTCCGCATTTCGTACCGCAAGGCTGTCGGTGTGTTCCGACAGACGGCGGCTTTGTGTTTGTTGCTCGGTTATCATGTCCCGGTCGAGGGAACGGAGCATTGTTGTGGTCACGGTTGGCTTTGGCTTTTCTTTCTTGCCGAATATGCCGAGAAATCCTTTCCGCTTCGGTTTTTGCGGTTGTTCCTGCACACTTTTCTGTACGATTATGGGTACTTGACGAGTGATCTTATCATTGATGGCTTGTTGCTGCTCAAATACCTGCACGATTTGACGCATTTGTCGTTCCTTATCTTCGAGAAGATGGCGTACACTGTCTATGCGCTCTGTCGGATAAATCGTTTTGAAACGGCATAGCATACTGTCTATTGCCATGCGTTGATAATGGTAATGTTCCAAATCTGCATCTTCCCACTCCAATACAGTCTCGCCCGATAAAGATAGCTCAATAAGAAAAACAAATATTTCGTGCGATTCTTGGCGAAAAGTATCTATATGACGATTTTGAACTTCCAATTTCTCTAAATCGCACCATTCTTTATACCAAATATACATTATGCCGATAACCAATAATGCCATCAGCAAATAGCCGAGTGAAATTAGATTCTTGATTGATTTCATACTGCCTATAATTTATCCCAACGTCCATCTTTCAGATAAGGCAAAAACTCCCGTATCTTATCTACCGACCAGTCCCACCATTTCAAATCCTGCATCTGTTCTATTATATCAGGACTGAACCGCTTTCGTATCTCCTTTGCGGGGATACCACCTACAATGGTATAGGGCGGAACATCTTTCGTCACAACCGCCCTTGTACCAACAATAGCACCGTCACCGATATGGACACCAGCCATAATAACGGCTTCATAGCCTATCCATACATCATTGCCTATTACGATGTCGCCTTTGTTGTCCCAAGCGGAAGCCACATTTGCCTTATCCAATTCCCAATCTTCATAAAACAGCGGGAACGTGTAAGTCGATAGTGATTTCAGGGTATGATTGGCGCAGTTGAACAGAAATTTTGCACCGCAAGCAATAGAACAGAACTTTCCAATTATCAGCCGTTCATGGTTAATGGGATAGTGATACAACACATTGTTTTGCTCAAACAGACACGGGTCTGAAACAAAAT